>JAEEGJ010003850.1_pt1 | contig 54045 bp, 41 predicted proteins | sample 8958761 | NCBI WGS metagenome assembly JAEEGJ01 (sample SAMN16246546, study PRJNA631951) | gut metagenome | biome: gut microbiome; feature: rumen; material: RS-attached | host: Bos | place: Iran: Karaj | collected 2018-10
CTCCACATCTCCACATCCGATTGGTGGTCAATGTAGTCGGGACCAAAGGTCTCCTTGTAAAGCCGTTGCCAGAGGCGGTTGCTCCACGTGGGCAGGTGCACGCCGTTGGTGACGTAACCGATGTGGTTCTCTTCGGCGAAATAGCCCGGCCACATCTTCTGGAACATCTCGCGGCTCACGCGGCCGTGAATCTTACTCACTCCGTTGACTTCCTGGCTGAGGTTCACCGCCAGTACGCTCATCGAGAACTTCTCGTTCGGGTCGTCGCGGCGTATGCGTCCCATGTTCATGAATTCTTCCCATGAGATGTTGACTCTGCCCGGGAAATGCGACAGATATGTCCTCATCAGGTTCTCCTCAAAGGCGTCGTGGCCTGCAGGGACAGGAGTATGTGTCGTGAACAAGGTCGAAGTTCTGACAAGCTCTTTTGCCACATCGAAGTCGAGGTTATGTTTTGTGACGTAGTTGCTCAGTCTCTCGAGTCCGCAGAAGGCGGCATGTCCTTCGTTGCAGTGGTATATCGTAGGCTTGATATTCAATGCGTTAAGCATCCTGATGCCGCCGATGCCGAGGAACACCTCCTGTTTGATACGCATCTCGCTGTCGCCGCCGTAGAGTTGTCCTGTGATGGCTCTGTCTTCAGGCGAGTTCTGCTCGATATCGGTGTCAAGAAGGTAGAGGCTTATCCTACCCACGCTGACTTTCCAAGCTTTTGCGTAAACGCTTCTGCCCGGGAATGCGATGCTGATGGTCACCCAGTTGCCGTCTTGGTCGCGGACTGGCTCTATCGGGAGCTCAGAGAACTTCTGTGGCAGGTACTGCGAGAGCTGCTCGCCCGACACCGAAAGGTCCTGATTGAAGTAGCCGTAACGATATAACAGTCCGATAGCCAATAAGTTAGCATTCGAGTCGGATGCCTGCTTGAGGTAGTCGCCTGCCAGGATGCCGAGGCCGCCGGAGTATATCTTCAACGACTTCTGCAGTCCGTATTCCATTGAGAAATAAGCGATTTTGTTGTTATCGGCAGGCTTCACCGACATATATTTCTTAAACCTGTCATAAACAGCATTCAGTCTGTTGACGAATCTCTCGTCTTGTTCAAGGTCCTCAATCTGCGATCTGGTCAGGCTCTTCATGAGGGCTATCGGGTTCTGTTCGAGGCGTTCAAACGCAACAGGGTCAATGCTTTCGAACAGTTCGATGGCGTCCATGTTCCAGCACCACCACAGGTTGTTGGAGAGCTCCTGCAGTTTCTTCATCTGCTCAGAATACACAGGATCAATCAAAATCTTCTTCCAGGTCGGTGAGTCCTGTTTCTTATAGTCGAAAACCCTCAACACTTCCGAATATTTCCGGCTCTGTTTCATATAATCCTTAACTCCCGCTTTCCTTACGGCGAGGTCGTAAGCATTCAAATAGTTGACAATCAATTCCTTCCAGGCAAATTTCGATGCCACCGCCACCGCTTGGTCTGAAATTTTATTGTTTTCTTTTTCAGAATGGGCATTCATCTTTTCCACTACCGCGACCATCTGATTGACTACTGTATCGCCGTTATCTTCCTCACGATGAATCACTGTAACAGCTTCACTGTCAATATTTTGGCTCAGTATATATCGTCCGAAGCCGCAAATATCCATGGTGATTGTCGGGATACCGTGGGCGATGCTTTCGAGCGGAGTGTAGCCCCATGGCTCATAATATGACGGGAAGGCCGAGAGGTCGAAAGCATACAGAAATTCGTTGTATTTCATGTTGAAAATGCCGTCGTTGCCGTTGAGGTAAGCTGGCACAAACATCACCTTCACGCGGTCGCCCTCGTTGTTTTGCAAGCCGTTGTCGCGCAAAGCGTTAAGAATCATATCCCATTGATAATCATGGATATAATGTGTACAAGGATATTCTGTATGACCATTGATTTCAACTTCTTTATTGAGACGATGCTGCAGATCTTTCGATGGTCCTGCTATATTGCCAGGCACAGCTATCACCGCCACGATGTCACGTTTCAGATTCTCGTCGTGGTTCAGCTTTGCTAACATCTTGATATACAGGTCGGTACCTTTGTTATGGAACTCATATCGTCCGCTGTTGATAATCAGCATCGAGTCGCGCGGGACTTCTTTTCCGCAAAGGGCATCGATGATTTCAAAAATCTTCGCTCTACTCTTTTCCCTGCATTTGCTGCTGTTTTCAACTTTCGTCACGAAGTCCGAATTAATACCATTTATCGTGATAAAATCAGGTTTTCTTTGCAAAAACTGCTCACATTCCTGTGCGGTGATGTCGCTCACTGTGGTGAAAACATCAGCGTTTTGGGCAGATTTCATCTCCATCGACTGTTGTGACACAATGTTGAATCGGCTTGCCATGTTTTGCCAGTCGTAAGAGTCGAGTTGGCTGTATAGCGGCAGTCCGTTGCCACTGATGGCGCGTCCGAGATATGTCGCGTGTGTGGTGAAGACCGTTGAGATATATGGGCAATGTTCTTTTATGTACAGCACTCCCGCGCCTGTCATCCACTCATGGAACTGTGCCACTACATTATCGTCCGGACCCACGTTCCATTCCACGAAGCTCTCGATGACCTTACCGGCAGCATAGCCGAACACCACCGGCTCGATATAATCCCACTGGCCTTGGATAGAGTCGAGCTGATACTTCTCCCAGAGATGTGCAAGTATATCATTCTTAATGGAATACATCGAGGTATAGTCGATGAGGATGGCTATCGGCTTCGCTGAAATCTTCCAGCGGCCAATACGCACCTTCACGCCAAGAGTCTCAGCAACTTTCTCGCGCCATTCGGGGAAAAGTGCAGGATCTTCGATGAAATACATGGTCTCATGCGCCTCTTTCACGATGTCAGGACCTATCGTAATATAATGATCGTCAAGAAGTTGCTTTATTTCTTCCGCTTTGGTTGAGATGACGGTGTAGATACCGCCCACCATGTTACAAACCTCCCAGCTTGTTTCAAATAGATAATCTGGCTTTTTCATTCCTACAAGTTTGAAGCTTGAGTTTGAAGTTTGGAGTTAAAATCACACCAAACCTCAGCCCTCAAACTGTTATTTCATTCTGTTAATAAAATCTGTTAAAATATTCATGTAATTGATGTAATAGTCGTATGGTGTGCCGCCTTGGTGTTTGGTACACATCGAGGAGAAGTTCTCGGCGGCCTGCAATGCGCGCCAGTCACGTTTCAGTTCCTCATCATGAGATGCTTTCACTTTCTTGAAGCATCCGTACAAGGTGGCGAGGGCGTCGTCCTGCATGTCGTTGCCCATCCAGTTGGACAGGTCACGTTCCTCATCGCGGCATGAGAGTGGCATTGGTGCGTCGAACACACTCATCGGCTGCATCTTGTCGACAATCTGATGTGGCGTAACAAACTGGAAATCAGTACGTTTCAAGACAGCGTCAGGCAGCTGTCGCATAAACTCGAAGATACCTGTAGAAGCATCCAGAGCCTCGCCAAATGTCTCATAATCAATGAAGATGTTGACCAGCTCCTCCTCTTTCGGCAACGAGTTGAGCCAGTTGACGAAGTCATCGACGGTGAAGTTCTCGTGAGCGAACTTCAAAGTTATCTCGTCGCTCATCTTCCAGTTGCGAAGCATCACTTTAAGTTTAGGATTTATCGCATTGACATACAGATAGTTAGGGCTCTTCCAGCCCAACACATGCTTAGCACCTTCTGTCATGATGAGGTCGAAGCCCATCTCCGCAACGTCAGCACCTATTTCGTTTGAATATATGAGCTCGGTGTTATGGAAAGTCTTCGGACGGACATTGAAAATCTCTTTCATAAGTCGTTTATGCTCAGCGACTTCCATCTTAAAAGCGTCCTTATTCATCAGCGACGCCACCGAGTGCGAATATGTCTCTGCCAGCACCTCCACATTGCCTGTCGCCACAAGCTTTTTGAAGCTTTCTAAGGCATAAGGCGCGTACACCTCCATCTGCTCGATGCCGACTCCCGAGAACGAAATCGCGAACTTCATCTTGTTCCCTAGTTCCGCTATCTTATTGAGCATCAGGTTGTTCATCGGGATATAGCATCTCTCAGCCACACGCTGCATCGTGATGCGGTTGTTATAGTCGTCATAGTAGAAATGACGTTTTCCGATATCGAAGAAACGATACGTGCGGAGCCTGTACGGCTGATGCACCTGGAAGTAAAAACAAAGATTTCTCATATCTATAAGTGTTTATTATTCTATTTAACGAATTTTCTATTACTGAATCCAGTCCAACCCACTGATATAAAATGTAATGTAGAAATCTCACTCTGTCCCATATTTGTAATCCCACAATTATATCTTATTCTTATGTATTGGTCATCAAAAAGAGTGTCTTTTAATTTAATATCAAAGTTCAGTCCTACTTGATACAATACATATCTATTATTTTCTCTTTTCTTTTTTGACACAGAATAACTTTCCCAATTATATCCAACACCGACAACCGGTGATAATCTGATTGATTTATTATCAACAATATTATAACTTAAATTTGCATACACTAAAGCAAAATCTATTTCAGAACCTTTTGAATAAATACTGTCACCCGAATACGTAATATTATAACGTGTATTTGCAGCAATAATATCTCCTCCTAAATCCAGTTCTAACTTTTTATATGAAACATTAAAACTCAATCCAAAACCAGCTACTGGTTTATGCATTTGACCTGTCGAAAAGCCGGAACACAGTTCAAAACTCACTCCAAAACCCCAATTCGATTTGTCATAATAAGATTTGTGTATGATGTTATTTGCAACCCACTTATAACGGCTGTCTGGATATTTAGCCAAGAATTGATCAAGCCGTTCATTATATTCCTTCTGCGATATATCACCATAATAATAGCCAAAATTATATCTGGGATCGTTATAGTATTTTTTATCTAACACCCAATCCAAATAAATTGTAAGGAATTCTCTGTCTTCAGCTGAAAGCTCGGCTTCCTGTAGATTTGAATGTAACAGATGTTCGTCCTCAATGCTATGTCTATACAATTGTGCATATAACTGGTCATACACAGGTAGGATTTTCGCCTCATAAACTTCATAATCAGTCGAATCAAATCCGAGCATTGTAGTCAACAAATCAAAATCCTGTGTCCAATACGGCAAAAGCCATAATTCACTCATTGACAAAGCACAATAGTTGTCATCCTCCAAATCAAGCAAATAGTCTGTTATTTCCTTAACCTTTTCATAGTCGCGATCGAGGAATTTTTCAAGGAGATACGCCCTGCCGTTCTCGATTTTCACCTTCTTGGTTTGCTGCATCTCATTCTCAATCTGCGCAAACGCAGGCATCATCGTGATTAGGAGAAGGGTTAATATGACTATTTTTCTTTTCATTTTTGTAGGCCGATAGCACGTTCATAAACCGCCTTGATTTTCTTGGCGGCGTATTCCCACTTGAGGTTGTCGACTTCCTCTTTTCCTTCCTTACGGAAAATGTCGTTCACTGCCTTGTATTTGCAGATGCCGTATATGGCGTCGGCGAGTCCGTTGATGTCCCAGAAGTCGACTTTCAGTGCATGCTCGACCACTTCCGACACTCCCGACTGCTTCGAGATGACAACCGGCACCTTCAGTCGCATAGCCTCAAGCGGCACGATGCCGAAAGGCTCTGATATTGAAGGCATTACGAAGACATCTGTCATGGCGAACATCTGGTCGACGTCGTTGCCTTTGAGGAAACCCGTGAAATGGAAGTTAGCTCCGATTTTGAGCTGCGCCACACGTTTTATCATCTTCTGCAGGAGGTCGCCGGTGCCTGCCATCACGAAATGTATGGTCGGGTCAACCTGCAAGATTTTATATGCCGCTTCCACGAAATACTCTGGGCCTTTCTGGTATGTTATACGTCCGAGGAACGTCACCACCTTGTTTTTCAGGCCGCTGCTCTCGTATTCGTCGAGTGACTTGTCGCTTGGCTCCACGGCGTTATGCACTGTGATGACCTTGTCGGGGTTTATTCCATACTTCTCGATGACGATGTTACGAGTCCAGTCGCTCACGGTGATTACGAGGTCTGCCGCCTCCATGCCTCTCTTTTCGATGGCATACACGTCGGTGTTGATGTTCTCGCCTGAGCGGTCGAACTCGGTGGCGTGCATGTGCACCACGAGAGGCTTGCCTGTCGTCTCTTTCGCGGCTATTCCTGCCGAATACGTCAGCCAGTCGTGGGCATGAATCACGTCGAAGTCGTATTGTGTGGCGAGTGACGAGCCGATGAGGGCGTAACGTGCCACCTCCTCCATGAGGTTGGCTCCGTATTTGCCCGAGAACTCGTATCTTGGCGCGAACACCGAGCTATGAAAACCCTCCGTGGCATGACGCTGTTCCTCATACATCGTGGCATATTGCTCAGGTCCCACGTAAGGGATGATATTCGAGCCAATCTCCATATATTGCACTCTGTCCCAGTAGCTTCGCTCCGTCTCATGGTCGATGTCGACCGTCACGTCGCTGGCGTTGAGCAGACGCACGTTGGTCTGGTCCTCGTCGCCGAAAGCCTTAGGCACCACGAAGAGCACATCCACGCCGTTCTTGGCGAGACCTTTAGTCATTCCGAAGCACGCTGTGCCGAGACCGCCTGTGATATGAGGCGGAAACTCCCATCCAAACATCAAGACTCTCATAACCTGCCCTCCTTTAAATATTCGATGACATATTTCATATACAGCAATGCTGCCACGCTCGTCGACTGCGAGATGCAGCCGCGTGCCTCATGAGGCGGATTGCCGTCGTAAATCTCAGAGATGCTGCCGATGCCGTTCTCGAAGATAGCCTGTTCAAAACCCTGGTACAGGTCTTCGAGATATGGCAGTGCTGTCTTTCCGTAAAGGCGGATGCACAAATCGGTGTAAGGCATTATCAGCCAAGGGAATACGGTTCCATTATGATAAGCCTGCTCACGCTCACGGTGGTTGCCGATTGTCACGCCACGATAATGCTCGTCACGTGGCGAAAGCGAACGTAATCCTCTGATTGTCAGCAACTCAGAGCGTGTTATATCAAGAATACGTTTCTTTAACTCGTCGTTAAGCGGAGAATAACGCAACGAGGCGGCTATCATCATGTTGGGGCGCACCATCTCGTTTTTCTCGTTTTCGTTGACGAAGTCGTAGAACATATTGTTTTTCTCGTCATAGAACGTCTTCACGAACGATTCCTCAAGACGTTGGGCATAATCCTGCCATTTTTTGAGTAGAGGATTGTTTTTATTTGCCTCTTTAAGCAGCTCCACGCCGTAGCGTAATGCGTTGTACCACAATGCGTTAATCTCTATCGCATAGCCTGTTCGTGGTGTCCATGGCTTGCCGTCGCAGAACACGTTCATCCACGTCAATGCCAGACGTTCGTTGCCAGCATAGAGCAGTCCGCTGTCATCTGCTTTCACGTTGAAATCGGTGCCGTTGATAAAGCTCTCGAGTATTGTTGTCACCACTTTGCCGTATTCGCGCCATATCGTCTTAAGGTCTTTGCCCAGCATCGACTCATATTTCTGAAGGTTCATGAAGAACCACAGCGGCGAGTCGACGGCGGTGTAATAGAGGCTCTTTTGATAATATCTATGAGGGAAGAATGCGCCCTGCATCCTCTCTATCATATACTTCAGCAGCTCTTTGAACGTCTTCTCATCGCCGTTGGCAAGGCAGATGCCCGGTATCGACAGGAAGGTGTCGCGGCTGCATGAGCCGAACCATGGGAAGCCGGCGAACATACGTGTTCCTTTCTCACCTTTTATAATAAACTGCTGCGCCGAGTTCTGCAGACAATGCTCGAAGCTGTCGCGCGGGATGCGGTGTTCTATCTGGTTTTCAAACTGTTTCTTAAACATGGCTGGGTTACGCTCGTCGAGGCCTGCCGAGACGACGATGGAGTCGCCTTTTTTCATCGCCACTTCAAAGAAACCTGGCACATAGAGGTCTTCGACGGCATCGTAGCCGCGCTCGAACTCACGGATGTAAAACACGTCTTTATACCACATAGGGCAATGCGTGTATTCCGTCGCTTTAGAGATCTGCAGGCACAAGGTGTCGTAGTTTTCATACATCTGCCACGCCGCTCCGTTTTTTATCGGAGTGTATTTCCGGTTTGCAGTATAGTTCTCGTGTGTTAGCATGTGCACGTTGCGGAATGCAAGGAATGGCATGAGTCGCAACGTTATAGGCTGCATAGCCTCTTCGAGAGTGTAGCGGATAAGGATTCGGGGTTCTTTTTCCTCGAAGATATATTCTTTTGTCAAAATAGAGCTACCGACACGGTATTTCAGCTTCGGTATCGGCTCAGCAGTGAACTCACGCAGATATTTGTGTCCGCGAGGTGCCACGGTGCCGTCCTTATATTCGTGCACACCGAGGTGGAACTCTTCCTTGTTAGCGATAATCGTCTCATCGAGTTGTGACAGCAGCACGTGGTTGTTGTTGTCGAGCTGCGGTTGCGGAACCACCAGCAGTCCGTGGTATTTTCTTGTGTTACAGCCTATTATCGTGGTATTGTAGAAAGCTCCCGATCGGTTGGAGCGCAGAATCTCCTTGTTCATCGTGAACTCGAGGTTCACCAGTTGCCGTTTGTCGAAAGAGATATATGCCATTTTTTTAGAATTTAGAAGTCTGAAGTTAGAAGTCAGAAGTCAGAATTATCCAACAACCAATATCCAACTATTGAAACTGCAAATATATTACAAGTTTTTTAGAAATGCAAGTTTTTTTTGACAAAAAAAATGACAGTAATTAAATTTTTCAAAACAGGATAAACAAGATTAACAGGATAAAAACCGATTATTCTTATCCAAAATGAGTTAAACTGTTAAAATTCATTAACATTGTTAAAAATTTTTAACATTTCAGGCATCAAATGTTAAAAAAATTCAGGATTTTTTTGCTTGACAGAAACGAAATTTCATTATATTTTTACATCGTAAAGGAGTTAGATTATGGTGCAGGATATACCGGTAGGAAAAACAAGGGAAGAGATAAAAGCGAGGGAAAAAATCATAAAAGATTTTTATGCTCAATGGATTGCAACGAACCCGACCAAAAAAGTTATGAATAACGAACTTGGACAATATATTTGTGTCAAATTCATATCCATTAATGAGACATACGAGAAAGCTGCAAGAAGTTATGATTCGACGTTGGCTGTTTTAAAGCTGACAGAGATTCTGGAAAACGCGCGACTTGTAAAAGAGATTCCGCCCAAACGAAATACTTCAAACCAGAAGCAGTTTGAAAAAATGCTCGTTATGCGTTATGAAAACATAAGGCTAACTGTCGGATTGCAGCGTTCAAGCAAAGAATTGGTGCAATATTGCATAACGGTTCCGCAGACAAACAACAAAGCCATCGTCTCAAATGAGTGATGGCTTGTATATTTTGGGGCTCGAAACGGCTGTGAAAGCCATAAAGGTTGTCGTCCTTTCTGCGAATTCCCCTATTTGACGCTGCAAAATTACAAATAATTTTCATACCCGCAGCCGTTTTTTTGAAAAAAAATACAGTTTGAGATTCCTCGCTTCACTCCGTTTCGCTCGGAATGACAGGTTCTGGGTGGGAACAACCAGGCGCGGCATGCAGGATACATCCGAATTCATACGTTACCGTCAAGCCGCGCCTCGGGTGTTTATTAATATGACTTTGTCATTCCGAGCGGAGCGAGGAATCTCGATAAGCCTAATACCGCCGCCAAGACTAGTTAAAAACATCAAAAGCTCTGGCGCTTGCAATTAAATACCAGAGCTTTTGAATCTTTCTCCTGAATGGCTAACGAACAAGGCGTACAGAACTGCCATAAAAGCGAAATTCGCTGTAGTCTGGAAGCAAATCGCTGTCGGCGAAGCCAGCGGCTCTAGCGTTGTCATAATTATTTTCAGGCGTTTTAGACCAGTAAGGGGCGCTGAATTCAACGAAATTCACATCTGTACCGCTGCGGTAGCCAGCGGCAGGCAAGAACACAGCGCCAGCTGTCTCCATAGCTATCCAATCGCTTGCACTAACTAATGTCCATCCATTAATATTATTGTAAGTGTATGAACCTATTGAGCCGTCATAGTTGTCAGGAAACAAAATCACACCATTGTAACTATCGCTCCCCACTGTGATATTAGCTTTCAAGTATCTATTAGATCCTCTGGCACTATTATTGAACACATACACCCACTCTTCATTGGTGAGAGTGCGCCAGTCGCTATGTCCCCCAAGAGTGCCCTGGAAGTCGGTATTCCATTGGTAATCTGTTGCGTTATAGCTTGTGAGAAGAGGGTTCTTGCCCTCGCCCCATGTGCCCCAGCCAAAGAGATCAACCCAATCGGAGGTGTTCCATTCGCCCACATAGTCGTACTGATGCAGTGCGAAACGCCAGCCTTTGCCAGATTTGTACTGCAGGTTGCCTGGCGAGAAATGGACAGTTTTGGTGTCGCTCACCGAGAAGACTGCGTCAATAGGAGGAGTAGGTAGAGTAATGGTAATACCACTGTTAATATAGCCGTTGTTGGTCACTGAAGGCACATCACCTTCGAAAGAAATTGTGCCGCTGGTGGTAGCTGCGCCAAGATCGCTTCCTGGCAAAAGGATAGCCCATTTTGCGATCTCACTCTCAGAATAAAGAGTGATGCTGCCTGTGGTTGCCGTCGGAGTGATTCCAGGAGTTGTAACTCCGAAGTCTATGGTGGCCTTGTTCAACAAGTTGGATATGGTAACTGCACTGCTGGTGCCTTCCCCAGTAAGGCTGAACTTCACCAGACCGCATTTGTTCCTCAAAACGGTGGAATAGGTGGTGTTTGCATCAGTGTATTTCTGCGTGGATTGGCCGTAGGAAAGCACCGGGAGGTTGTCACTTTGGTCTGTGATGCTGATAGTGAACGATGTGGTTGTTCCAATCGAAGGAGCTGTAATAGGAGCCTTACCGCCAAGGAAGTAGAAATGTAAATAATCGCTGGTGCTTGGGTAATAGATAGTGCCACTGAAAACACCGCTGCCATAGGTAAGGGATCCAATGTAGTGGCCGTTGTTGCCGACATAAATCTTGTCACCGTTTTCAAAGATGTAGGCTCCAGTGCCAGGATATACGATATGTTTGCCGCTATCGCCAACGTTAAGGGTAATATGGACAGCTTCACCGAGGCTGCTCGGGGTTATTGTTTCAACATTCTTTTTGCACTGGCTCATGACGAAAAGCAGTGCTATTGCTATAATAATTGTACTGAATTTTTTCATTTTGCGTAAGTCTTTTAATTAATTGATTTGTTTTTTCTTTTTTTAAGTGCGTAAGCACCACCTGCTGCGAGCATAATCAGCAATCCGCCGCCAAGCGGAGCAGTCTGTCCGAATTGCTCAGTGTTAATATTGAAACCTCCGCCGGTATCAGGGTTGAATTGCTCGGTGGTGATGTTGAAACCTCCCGTTGAGCGATTCGCATAGTTTTCCTCATCGTTGCGGAAAAAACCGTCGCTCTGGGCTTTCAGTGTTGCCGGCAATAGCAGTCCTGCCACCATTGCAAGCGTAAGCGCAAAGGCTTTCAATGTTTTTCTTCTCTTCATTTTTGTAGCCAATACAATTCATCGGCGGACTCCCTTCACCGCAGTTAAAAATTAAATTGCCAGTAAACATAAAAGAAAAAGCGCGGGAGTCTGACAATCAGCTTATCCCGTCACTCAGGCTCTGGTATGCCTATCAACTGAGGATAAGCAACGCCGAAGCCCACGCTGAATTGTATTTATTAATAGGTGTCGGGCGACACCCTAATTATATACAAAACCCATGGACGCCGTCTATTGCCTTACCGTGCAGTTGATTGCGAATTTACCAGATTCGAGTGACCGCAGATAAAACGTTAGATCAACGTCTATTCCATTATGTTGTCCCCCGCACCGCCCAACCTCAATTGGACTTCGGCGATTGACGCTGCAAAAATACAAAAAATTTTAATTGATAATCAAAAAGTTGAAAAAATTTTGGTTCTGAAGAATTCAAATGGCGGAGATTTCTCCATTACGTTCCATTTCATTACACTTCAGTCGAAATGACGGAGGTACAAATATGTGTAAATACGAGAAATCCGTGTTCGGTAAAAAAGAAAGAATAATTTTCGTGTTTTTCGTGTTTTTAGATGTAAAAATTATTACTTTTGCATCTTGTATCAAACACATCATTAATATGAAAATTAAACATTATATAATCATTTTTGCTATGAGCATTATTGGCTTAACATCATGTAAATCAGACAGTTGCAATGAAAATCCATTTTTCTCGGATTATGGCACATATCTTGAGGCTCCGGCTTTCGACAAGATAAAAAACGAGCATTATATGCCGGCTTTCATCGAAGGCATGAAGCAACAGAAAGCGGAGGTCGAGGCTATTTGCGACAATCCTGAGACACCGAGTTTTGATAACACCATTTGGGCTTACGACAAGTCGGGCGAGCTACTTGGCAAGGTCAGCGGCGTGTTTTTCAACATGATGGAGTGCATGAGCAGCGACGAGCTAATGGCGATTGCCGAAGAGGTGTCACCTCTCCTCTCAGCCCACGGCGACGACATCGCGATGAACCCTGTGCTTTTCAAAAAGATAAAATATGTGTACGACCACCGCGCCGAGATGGGTCTCGACGACCAGCAAAACCGTGTGGTTGAGAAATATTACAACGACTTCATCCGCAGTGGTGCAGGTCTTGACGCCGACGGTCAGGCCAAGCTGCGTGAGATAAACGGCAAGATGTCGCTGCTGAACCTTCAGTTTAACCAGAATATGCTGGCAGAGAACGCCTCATTCAAGATGGTGGTCGATAACGTGGAAGACCTCAGCGGACTGCCTGAAGCCAACATACAAGCAGCAGCCGAGCAGGCAGAGGAAGACGGAATGCCTGGGAAATACGTGTTCACCACAGCGAAACCAAGTCTCATCCCGTTCCTGCAATTTGCCGACAACCGCGATTTGCGCGAAAAGCTGTACCGTGGATATTTCATGCGTGGCAACAACGACAACGAGAACGACAACAAACAGATTGTCAATGAGTTAGTAAATCTCAGACTGCAAAAAGCACAGCTACTCGGCTATCCGGATTACGCTTCATATATCCTTGCGGAAAACATGGCAAAAGATGTCCCTACGGTTGATGAGTTCCTGATGGGATTGTTCGAGCCTGCTTTGAAAGTCGCAAAGCAGGAACTTGCTGAGATGCAAGCCATAGCCGACAAAGAAGGCGCAGGCATCAAGCTCGAGTCGTGGGATTGGTGGTATTACGCTGAGAAGCTCCGCAAGGAGAAATACGATTTCGATGAAAATGCCTTGAGACCATACCTCTCGCTGGATAACGTCCGCAACGGTATGTTTATGGCCGCCAATAAGTTATACGGAGTCACATTTGAAAAGAGAAACGACATCCCGGTGTATTACGACGGTGTCGAGACATTTGAGGTGAAAGACAACGACGGCACGACATTAGGTCTGCTTTATCTGGATTATTATCCGCGTCCTTCGAAGAGCACCGGCGCATGGTGCACCTCGTTCCGCGAAGGCGGCTACGACATCAACGGAGTGCGTCACACCGCTCTGGTTCAATTGGTCATGAACTTCACGCCGGCATCAGGCGACACCCCTTCCCTGCTCAACTGGGACGAGACAGAGACCATGTGGCATGAGTTCGGACACAGCTTGCACGCCTTCTTCTCGGAAGGAAGATACTCGAGAACATGCGGCAACGTGCCTCAAGACTATGTTGAGCTTCCATCACAGGTGATGGAGAACTGGGCTGGCGAGCCTGAAGTGATTAAGATGTATGCAAAACATCATAAGACTGGCGAGGTCATGCCAGACTCCTTAATCAATAAGCTCGAAAACAGCGGTTTGTTCAACCAAGGCTTCGAGACGGTGGAGTTTCTCGCGGCTGCCATCCTCGACATGGAATATCATAAGATTCAGAAGGTTGAAGACATCGACGTGAACCAGTTTGAGAAAGACGTGATGAACAGCATCGGCCTCATTGACGAAATCATACCACGTTATCGCTCGACATATTACGGCCATATCTTCGGCGGTGGCTATGCAGCAGGTTACTACGTGTATTACTGGGCAGCTGTTTTGGATAGCGACGCTTTCAACTACTTCAAAGAGTCGGGCGACTTGTTCAATCCAGCTATAGCTAACTCATTCAGGCTCAACTGTCTGCAGGAATGCGGCAATGACGAAGGAATGGTGCAATACATCAAGTTCCGCGGTCAGGAGCCGAGTCTGGACCCATTCTTGAAGAGACATGGTTTAAAATAACGTAAAGAACTGACAATCATGACAATAGACCTCTTTGTTCCTTGTCTCATCGACCAGTTTTATCCCGAGACGGCGATGAATGCCATCAAGCTGTTGAAGGCTGCTGGTGTCGAGGTGGAATACAACCCCGAGCAGACGTGCTGTGGCAAGTTCGCTTTCCACAGCGGCTTCGTCGATGAGTCGAAGTCGTTGGCAGAGAAGTTCTTACGCGACTTCTCTAACAACCGTCCTGTGGTTGGATTGAGCGCCTCATGCGTGGGATTCATCAAGACAAGGTACAAAGAGCTGTTTTACAACACCAGCATGCACCTGGAGTACAAACGCCTTGTCGCAAACACCTTCGAGATAACCGATTTCCTTGTAAATCAGTTACATAAAGATTTTTTTGAGGCAGTGTTCAGACATAAGGCGGCGTATCTGGATTCATGTTCTTCATTACGTGAATTAGGTTTGAAAAACGAGGTTCGGCAGCTGCTCTCGAAGGTCAACGGGCTGGTGTTGGTTGAGATGAGACATCCGGAGATCTGCTGCGGCATGGGAAAGGGTTTGTTTGCGGTACAGAACGAGGCCATCTCCACATCGTTGGCCGACCAGAGGCTTAAAGAAGCCATTGATGCTGGTGCTGAGTATCTGATTACCAACGACATAGCTTGTCATTTACACCTCGCTTCGTATGCCAAGAAGCAGGGATTGCCGATAGAGGTGATACATATTGTGGATGTTTTGACATCAGGATGGGAATGACTCTCACATCGTCATTTCGAGTGGCGGTGATTTCTCCACTCCCTACGGTCGGTCGAAATGACGTGTTAATTGTGAAAACTCCTCCCAGAAATCAGGATACGATTTAGAGACGACGTCGGCGTTATTGATTTCAATGGCGCCGATTCTCATTGTGAGTGGCGCGAGGGCCATCGCGATACGGTGGTCGTCGTAGGTGTCGAAGATAGGTAGAGACGCGCCATGGCACGTCTGTACAGATGAAATCTTGGATAATTCCGTAGTCATCGCCGCCACCCGATCCGATTCCTTGTGTTTGAGATTGCGCAATCCGGTGAAACGTGCCTTCACACCGAGTCCCGCACAGGTGGCGGCGATGGTCGGGTACAAATCGGGATTGTTTATAAAATCGAATTGTAATAATGTATCATTATTTGCATCTTCAAATGTCGTTTTGACATCCGAAGATGATTTTTCACCCGTTTCCATACGGGATATCACCACGTCATCACCGTCTTGGATGGACTTCACACCGAATTGTTCGAACCATCTTGCGACGATAGCGTCGCCTTGTCTTGAATCGAGGTGAAGGTTTCTCAGGCGGGCGCGACCGTTATCGGACAATGCGACGGCCTCGTACCAATATGATGCACATGTCCAGTCGGATTCCACACAATATTCAACATCTTGATATTCAGATGGTTGTATAAAAACATCACGTCCCTCACGATGTATTTTCGCGCCGAAATGTCGCATGATGTCGATGGTAAGGTCGATGTAAGGAAGTGATGACAAGTCACCGTCCAGATGTAGAGACGCACGGCCGTGCGTCTTTACAATCGTTGGCATTGCCAATAACAATGACGAGGCAAATTGTGAGGATTTGGTGATGTCGACGGAGATTGTGTTTTGTAGAGACGCGCCATGGCACGTCTCTACAGAATGAATTTCCAACGGTGGGAACCCTTCCTGCCCCATGTATTCGATGTCTGCGCCAATTTTGCGCAAGGCATCGACGAGGTCGCCGACAGGTCGGTGAAGCATACGGTCGGAGCCGGTAAGGATATAATCGTGCGACGGGCGGCCCGTATCTAATGACAATGCCGTCAACAAAAACCTAAACACGGTACCGGCGTTGTGACAATCAATTTCATCAGAACCATTAAGGCCATTAAGGCCATTAATGCCCTTAATGGCTTTAAGGTTATCTTCCAATAATTGAGTGTCGTCGGATGATGAGAGATTCCTTATACGTGGGGCAAAGCCGCCATAATAGGCAATCATAAGGGCCCGGTTTGAGGCACTTTTACTGCCAACAAGGTTAATGGTGACGTCGAAATCCTTATTTGCCCCAGTAATCAGCATCGTTCAGATAATCAATAAGATAGGTTACAGAACCAACAATATCTTCAGGCTTCACGACCACGTCATAAACAGGTTTGCCGTAATCCTCAATAAGCACAAAACGGATGTCGCCGCCTTGGTTTTTCTTGTCGTGACGCATTATTTCAAGCAATTTTTCAACAGGAACGTCATTTAAATCAATTCTATTGAAATTTTGCCTATATATTTCTTTATAATATAAAGTTATTTGATGATCTAAATTTAAATATTTCTCTGACAGATACAAAGCTGAGACCATGCCGAGAGCCACGCCTTCTCCGTGGGTTATATTCTTTTGAGTATCAATAAGATATGTCTCAATAGCGTGACCGATGGTGTGACCAAAGTTGAGGATTTTGCGGAGACCGGTTTCATTGGTATCCTTTGAGGTAATCTCATCTTTGGATTCTATGGCTTTAAGGATCCAAGTATGATTTATTGGATTAGTAGGAGTTGCAGAGAGATGGGCTCCCAAAAATTCTTTATCAACTATAAAACCATATTTGATGATCTCGGCGAGCCCCGAGAGAAGCTCTCGTTTGGGCAATGTTGCAAGAAACTCAAACAGAATCAGCACTGCCAAGGGTTGTGAGAAGACTCCTATTTGATTCTTAAGTCCCTGAAAATCAATGCCTGTCTTGCCTCCGATGGAAGCGTCGATCATACCGAGCAATGTGGTCGGGATGTTGACAAAATCGATTCCGCGCTGGTAACATGATGCTGCAAAACCGCCGATATCTGTCACCATGCCGCCACCGACGTTTATCAGCAACGATTTCCTATCAGCTTGGTTTTCAATAAGTTGAGACCAGATATATTGAACCGTTTCGATGTTTTTGTGTCGCTCGCCTGCCGGTATTACAATTCTTATAGTATTTGATTTTAATAAATCAATAGAATTTAAAATTGACAGGCATAGGCGGTTCGAGTTCTCATCAAAAAGCATGAACACCTTTGTATGAGAGGAGATGATTGCTGATAGTTGCGATATGTCGTTTTTATAAAGTATCATTTGTTTGAGATTTATTCACCAGAGGTGAATGCTTTCGCTTCGGTCGAAATGACGGCTACACGACAGTACATTTTATAGTTCTTGCGTTGTCGGTGTCTCCCAAGGCGATTTCGACTTTGATGAAGTGGTCGGGCATCAATGGGTCGATGAGTTCGGGCCATTCCAAGAGGCAGAGTCGGCCGCTGTAGAAATAATCCTCGTAGCCGATATCGTAAACCTCCTCCAGTTTCTTGATTCGATAGAAATCGAAATGGAATATAGAGCCTTCGATTGGCGTAGGATATTCATTTACAAGGGCGAAGGTCGGACTGTTGACCTCGTCGGTCACGCCGAGCTTGTGGCACAGGTTTTTGATGAGTGTGGTCTTCCCTGCCCCCATCGGACCATAAAATGCGATGATATCCGACTTATCACGCCAGGAAATCAGGAGGTCGGACACCTGTGTTAGTTCATCGACGCTGTTGATATTAAAAACTTTTTCTAACATTTAAATTTCAATTTGTTTTAGATTTATTCACCAAGGTGATGCTTGCAAGCTCAGGTCTCGACTCCACTTCGTTCCGCTCGAAATGACGGGGAGATACTATTTTGCCTTAAGATATGCTACAGGAATCATCATCTCATTCATGGAGATGCCGCCATGCTGGAAGGTGTTCCTGTAATAATTGACATAATAATTGTAATTATTCGGATATGCAAAGAAATCGTTGGCACGTGCGAAGACGTACGATGTGGAGACGTTGATGCGAGGAAGGAATATCTTCTCCGGATCCTTCACCACAAACACCTCTTTCGCATTATAATTCAATGACTTACCATACTTATATCTCAAATTTGTGTTTACTGCCTTGTCGCCCAATATTTTGACCGGGTTTTTCACCCATACTGAGCCATGGTCGGTGGTCACGATAGCGTCGCAGCCTTTGTTTGCTATAAATTTCATCATATCGAACAGCGAAGAATGCTCGAACCACGACAGCATCAGGGAGCGGTAAGCCACCTCGTCGTCGGCGAGTTCGCGGATGATTTCCATCTCGGTACGGGCGTGCGACAGCATGTCAACAAAATTATAGACGATGACGTTTAACTTATTCTGCATCAAGTTGTTCATCTGTTCGAAGAGCTTTTTGCCAGCTGCCAGATTCAGCACCTTATTATATGAATACTTGATGTTTTTGCCGTAGCGATGCAGCTGTTCGCCCAGGAGCTCGCCCTCATATTGGTTTTTCGTACCCTCGTCTTCCTCGTCGGTCCAGTATTTCGGATAATGACGGCGTATCTCGAGCGGCATCAGGCCTGCGAATATTGAGTTTCGTGCATATTGCGTGGTCGTCGGGAGGATGCTGTAGTAAATATCGTCGTCCGCCACTCGGAAATAGTTCTCGATGAGCGGCTGGATTGCTTTCCACTGGTCGTAGCGCAGATTGTCTATCAATATGAAAAACAACGGCTTATCGCTGTTCTCGAGACGTGAGAACACCTTGTCGCGCATCACAGTGTGCGACATCGTGGGCTTGTCGATGCCCTTACCCGACACCCAGTCACAGTAGTTCTTCTCTACGTAGCGTGAGAACTGGTTGTTTGCCTCGTTTTTCTGCATGAAAAGCACCTCTTTGATGCCTTCGTCGGTTGATTTTTGCAGCTCGAGCTCCCAGCGAGTGAGGTTCTTATACACCCCAGCCCACTCGTTATAGTCGAGGTTGTTGTTGAGATCCATTCCGATTTTGCGGAACTCCTGCTGATATTTCGATGTAGATTTCTCGTCGACAAGTTTTTTATTCTCAAGGTTGCGTTTCAGCGAAAGCAAAATCTGGTTCGGGTTGACCGGTTTTATCAGGTAATCCGCGATATTGCTGCCGATTGCGTCCTCCATGATACGCTCCTCCTCGCTCTTTGTGATCATCACGACGGGAAGATTCGGGAACTCCGCTTTTATCTTTTCCAACGCTTCCACTCCTGAGATACCTGGCATCTGTTCGTCAAGGAAAACAATGTCGAAATGCCCGTCACGCACCATCTCCACAGCGTCGCTGCCGTTGTTGGCGGTCTCCACTTCATAACCTTTCTGCTCCAAAAACATGATATGCGGCCTGAGAAGTTCTATCTCATCGTCAGCCCAAAGAATTCTCGTGTTTGCCATAGTCTTAAATTTTATTATAAAACGTGAAAGGTGCGCTTTTGTTTTACAAAATTTAAAATAATTTCAGCTGTATCGACATGTTGAACGTCTTGCGGTGATATGGCGACATCCCAAACTCAGCCACTGCGTTCTTATGTTCGATTGTCGGATAGCCTTTATTCTTTTTCCAATTATAGTTAGGATATTGATTATCAAGCTCTTCCATGATATGGTCACGTGTCGTCTTTGCCAAAATCGAAGCAGCAGCGATAGACTGATATTTCGCGTCGCCGCCCACAATGCATTGATGCTTAATATCTTTATATTTATTGAAACGATTTCCGTCGATTAGAAGCAATTCCGGCCTGATTTTCAGCTGGTCGATGGCGCGATGCATGGCCAAAAATGATGCGTTGAGGATGTTTATCTCGTCGATTTCCTCGGCGGAAACTATGCCCACCCCATACGCTGCTGCGCTCTCTAACACCTTGATTCTCAGCTTCTCACGTTGTTTCTCAGAAAGCTTTTTCGAGTCATCGAACTCAGGAAAATCCATTCCGCGAGGCAAGATCACTGCCGCTGCCACCACAGGACCAGCGATGCAGCCTCGACCGGCCTCGTCACAGCCGGCCTCGATGAGATTATCTGTGAAAAACGGCTTAAGATTCATATTTGTATACCAAATAAAGGAAGATATTGATTTGCAATAACAGCTAACATCAAGATAATCAATGCGATATCGATGATTTTAGACTTTTTTATACAACTTAGTGCCATTGAGACAATCACTGCTAACACCATGTAAATCAATCCATTACACACAACAGGTTTTTGAATGAACAGCATCATAAAACCAAAAGCAAACAGCCAAAGTGTGACATTGACTTTTTTGCGTGTACCGACGGAGTTGTCAGCATTTCCTGACTTTATCATCATCAATGAAAGGCCCACAAACACGAAAACCAGAACCAAAGCGACGGTCTCCATCGTTGTCAAGCCAAGTTTTTCAAAGCCAAAGTCATTGAAAGCCACCATATAATTATGGTAATTTTCGATTAATGTATGGTTGAAATAAACACAAATCAGCAGTATGAAATATGGCATCAGGAATCCCAAAATCGGGATTATGAAATGCTTAAGCTCTCTGATATCCATAATCACCAGCGACATCAACACCCAGATTATCAATAAGATAGCAGGATAATAGAACATTGACGCAAGAGCCACGAACAATCCGGCGTTCATCAGATATGATTCCGGTTTTTCAACCTGATAGATGAGGTATATTGTCTGCATGGCCATCATGATGAAGGTGCCAGCCAGGAGAAACGGGTAATACTCATCTCTTAGCTGCACGCAACACATACATAGCACAAACACGAATGCTCCGATGCTACTATTTCGTGTAACCAATTGATTTACAGACAGCATCGAGTTGAAAAACAATGCACACAGACCCATAACGAAGAATGTGAGCACTGTCATGGCGATGTTTGACGAGTCGAACAGACCGGCGATGAGGTTATACAGCGGTGTTGTCGGGAGTCCGACAGCGGTGTCATGGAACTGGATCACAAAAGCAGGAATCCATAGCACCACGAGGAGCAGTGTTATCACTACAAGCTGCGCTATATAACTGTGTCTGAAGAACTTAAGCATGATAATTCATCAAATCGAGACCGATGTCATGGCGGTAGTTTTTGCCTTCGAACGCTATCATTTTTGCGTTATGGTAAGCTTTTTCCCTTGCCTCTTCTATGTTTTTGCCGTGCGCTGTCACTGCGATGACGCGGCCGCCTGAGGTAACTATGTCATTACCATCGAGTTTGGTGCCTGCGTGAGCCACCACACAGCAGGGGCATACGTTCTCGAGACCAGTGATTTTCATTCCTTTTTTGTAAGCCTCCGGATAGCCGCCTGAGACGAGCATCACGGTGACTGATGTCTCTGGACTCACTTGATAATAAGCCTCATTGAGTTTGCCTTGGGCGCATTTGTCGAGCAGCTCGGCGAAGTCGGAGTCGATGCGTGTCATCACGCCTTCGGTCTCGGGGTCGCCCATACGGACGTTGTATTCGATGACGTACGGGTCGCCGCCACAGTTCATCAAGCCCAGGAAAATGAAGCCTTTATAGTCGATTTTCTCGTTCTTGAGTCCTTCTATGGTAGGTTTTATGATACGATTCTCCACTTTCCCGACGAAATCAGGTGTGACGAACGGTACTGGTGATACCGCGCCCATTCCGCCAGTGTTGAGGCCTGTGTCACCGTCGCCGATACGCTTGTAATCCTTGGCTTCAGGCAGTATGATATGGTTTGTGCCGTCGGTGAGGACGAACATCGAGACCTCGATACCTTTTAGGAACTGCTCTATCACCACCTTGGCGGAAGCTGAGCCGAACTTGCCGGTTAGCATCTCTTTGAGTTCAGATTTCGCATCATCTAACTCATTGAGAATCAAGACACCTTTACCGGCGGCGAGGCCATCGGCTTTGAGTACGTAAGGAGCCTCGAGTGTCTCAAGATATTTCAGACCATCGTTGAGGTTCTCGGCTGTCACGGTGAAGCATTTCGCTGTCGGGATGCCGTATTTCTCCATAAACTGCTTGGCGAAAGCCTTGGAGCCTTCGAGTTGTGCGCCTTTCTTATCCGGACCGATGATTTTTATATTTTTTAACTCTTTGTCGTTCTTGAAGAAATCGACGATTCCGTCGACAAGAGGCTGTTCGGGGCCTACCACGACGAGGTCGATACGATTTTGCAGCACGGCATCTTTAACCGCTTGAAAATCAGCAATATTGATAGCGATATTTGTTCCTATCGAAGCAGTGCCGGCGTTACCAGGGGCAATGTAAACCCTTGACACTCTGTCACTTTGTGCGATTTTCCATGCGAGAGCGTGCTCACGACCACCAGAGCCGAGCACTAAGACATTACGTTCGACTGCCGTGATGTGTTGTCCTTGCACATCTTTAAAATTGATGGTATCTTTTTGATTATCAACGGTATACATTACAATTCTTTCCATATTATTATAAATTTTAATCGTTATTGTTTGAGATTTATTCACCATTCGGTGAATGCTCTCGCTTCGCTCGGGTCTCCACTTCGGTCGAAATGACAGTGTACCACTGCTCAGCCGCTTTGTCCCACGAGAAGTTGTTTCGACGGATACGGCCTTTCTCTATCAATGATTTACGGACGTTTTCATCCATCACCAGTTCCAATGCGCTTGATATCGACTCGATGTTGAACGGGTCGACAAGAAGTGCCGCGTCGCCAGCCACTTCAGGCATTGAGGTGACGTTAGAGGTGATGACAGGCACATCGCATTTGTATGCCTCAACTATCGGGATGCCGAAGCCTTCGAAATAAGAGACGTATACCGATGCCAGCGCAGCGGCTGTAACACGTTGAAGCTCAGTCATTTGCAGATGTCCGACAAACACCACGTCGTCTTGATGCCGCATTGCCTCATAAGCCTTCTGTATAGGCTCAGTCCACCAGCGTTTCTCCCCTACTATCAGCAACTTAACGTCGGAGCCAGTGCGTTCCTTAAACATATCGTAGGCAGGAAACAGTCGTGCCAGATTCTTTCGCGGATGCAGCGAGCCGACGAACATAAAATATTGATAACCAGCGGTATACTGATTTCTTATCTCTTGTTTTTCATCTTCAGAAATAGGTTTGAAGCCTTCGTTGGCACCGTTGTATGCCACATGAATCTTTTCGGGTTCGACCTGATATTTTTCTATGATATCCTGCTTTGAAAACTCCGAAACCGTTATGATTTTTGTGGCTTTTTGTGCATATTTCGGGAAATATCGCTTATAATGCCACAATGCCATCTTAGGAAAATCCTGCGGAAAATGTTCGAAGTTAATGTCATGAAACACAGCTATTTGCGGCGTTTTTGAGCGTAAACTGAGGTAGGCGTCTGTCGAAACGTACACGTCAGGTTTTATTTTACGCAAGGCGCGTCGGACTGAAAACTCGAAGTATATGATATACAGAAACGGGTGTCTCGCCTGCGGGAAAAGCACGACAGGCTTGACGTTTTCGGCGAAGATGAACTTCGGGTCGGGCTCGCGGTCGAAGAGGAAGTAAAACTCGTCGTCGGGATGTGCCTTGACGATACGGCTGAGGCATTCGCAGGCCACCCAGCCGATGCCTTCGAGCTTGTCTTTCAACAGCAAACGAGTATTTACCGCGATTTTCATCTTGTTAATTTTTGCAAAATTAGGAAAAAACTTTCAGTTTTTATAATTATTTATGAGATTTATTCACCAAGGTGAATGCTTTCGCAAGCTCAGGTCTCGACTTCGCTTGAAATGACGTTGTCATTTTTTCATTTTTGCGATGAAAAAATTACGATTCATGCGGGCGATGTTTGACACCGAGATGTTTTTCGGGCATTCTGCCTGGCATGCGTAAGTGTTTGAGCATGAGCCAAATCCGAGTTCATCCATACGTGCCACCATCTTCTCGACACGGTCTTCCGACTCTATCTCGCCTTGTGGCAGTAGGGCAAACTGAGACACTTTCGCGCCCACAAAGAGCATCGCACTGCCGTTTTTACATGCCGCCACGCAGGCGCCGCATCCTATGCACGACGCAGCGTCCATGGCGAGGTCGGCATTGTGTTTATTGATTGGTATGGCGTTGGCATCGGGCACGCCGCCGGTATGCACCGAGATATAGCCGCCTGCTTGGATGAGCTTGTCTAGAGCCGAACGGTCGACCATCAGGTCCTTGATGATTGGGAACGCCTCCGAGCGCCACGGCTCCACGGTGATGGTGTCGCCGTCATTGAACTTACGCATGTGCAGCTGACATGTGGTGGTGTTTTTGAACCTCCCGTGAGGATGTCCGTTGATATACAATCCGCAGGCGCCGCAGATGCCTTCGCGACAGTCGTGGTCGAAGGTAACCGGGTCGTCGCCACGTAAGACGAGCTGCTCGTTCAAGATGTCCAACATTTCCAGGAACGAGGCTTCGGCAGGAACGTCATTCAATTGATATTCAACGAATTGACCTTTTGCCGATGCATTTTTTTGACGCCAGATTTTAAGTTTTATATTCATATTATTATTTTATCGTCATTTCGAGCGAAACGAAGTGTAGTCGAGAAATCTCATCCAATTGTTCGAGATTTCTCCATTCCGCTTCGCTTCAGTCGAAATGACGTTATTCATTACTTATAGTTCCTTTGTTTGAGTTCAACATTTTCGAATTTCAGTTCTTCTTTGTGGAGAAGAGGCTCATTATCAACGCCTTGATATTCGTAGGCGGCTACGAAGGCATAATGCTCGTCGTCACGTAGAGCCTCGCCGTCCTGAGTCTGGTACTCGGCACGGAAATGACCGCCACACGACTCGTTACGCATTAGGGCGTCGCGCGCTATGAGTTCGCCCATCTCCAGGAAATCGGCGACACGCAGAGCTTTCTCGAGCTCTGTGTTCATGCCCTCGACATTCGGCACCTTCACTCTTGTCCAAAACTCATTGCGCAAAGCCTTGATTTCTTCGATGGCCTCTTTGAGACCTTGTTCGGTGCGTGACATGCCGACTTTTTCCCACATAATATGTCCCAGACGACGATGGATATTGTCAGTTGTGACATCGCCATTTATGGACAAAATCCGTGTAATCTTCTGACGCACAGCGAGTTCCGCCTCCTCAAATTGTGGAAGGTTTGTCGCTAACGGTTTTTCGTTGATTTGGTCGGCGAGATAGTTCTGCATGGTGTACGGAAGCACGAAATAGCCGTCAGAGAGGCCCTGCATGAGTGCCGAAGCACCCAGACGGTTGGCGCCATGGTCGGAGAAGTTGGCCTCGCCTGCTGCGAACAGGCCTTTGACTGTTGTCTGTAATTCATAATCGACCCAGAGGCCACCCATGGTATAGTGAACAGCCGGATAAATCATCATCGGGGTGACGTATGGATTCTCGTCGACGATACGTTCGTACATCTCGAAGAGGTTGCCATACTTCTCTTCAACTGCTTGTTTTCCAAGACGTTGGATAGCATTGCTGAAGTCGAGATACACAGCGCGGCCGGTGTTGTTGACACCATATCCAGCGTCACAACGTTCTTTTGCCGCACGTGATGCCACGTCACGAGGGACGAGGTTTCCGAATGCAGGATAACGGCGTTCAAGGTAGTAGTCACGCTCCTCTTCAGGGATGTCGGTGGCTTTGATTTTGCCTTCGCGGAGAAGACGAGCTTTCTCGGCGTCTTTCGGCACCCAGATACGTCCGTCGTTACGCAGCGACTCGCTCATCAGTGTCAGTTTCGACTGGTAGTCGCCATGCACAGGGATACATGTCGGGTGTATTTGCGTAAAGCAAGGGTTTGCCATGAAGGCACCTTTTTTATAACACTGCCAAGCAGCCGAGCCGTTTGACGACATCGCGTTGGTGGAGAGGAAGAACACACGTCCGTAGCCCCCTGTGGCGATGACGACAGCATGAGCTGAGTAACGCTCCAGCTCGCCTGTCACAAGATTTCTAACAATAATACCTCTTGCGCGGCCGTCGACGATGACCACGTCCATCATCTCACGACGGGCGTACATCTTGACGGTACCACGTTCTATCTCTTTGCTCAATGCACCGTAGGCTCCAAGCAAAAGCTGCTGACCCGTCTGGCCTTTAGCATAGAAAGTACGCGACACCTGTGCGCCGCCGAACGAACGGTTGGCAAGCAGTCCGCTGTAGTCGCGGGCAAACGGCACGCCTTGCGCAACACATTGATCTATAATGCTGTTGCTCACCTCGGCGAGTCTATAGACGTTAGCCTCACGTGCGCGATAGTCGCCGCCTTTGATGGTGTCGGCAAACAGACGCTGTATGCTGTCGCCGTCGTTGGCGTAGTTTTTCGCCGCGTTGATGCCTCCTTGTGCCGCTATGCTGTGAGCGCGACGAGGGCTGTCCTGGATGCAGAACACCTTGACATTAAAACCAAGCTCACCGAAAGAGGCAGCAGCCGATGCGCCAGCAAGGCCCGTTCCTACCACGATGATGTCGAGTTTGCGTTTGTTGGCAGGGTTCACGAGCTTCTGCTCAGCTTTATATTTCGTCCATTTCTCTGATAAAGGACCTGCAGGGATTTTTGAGTTCATAAAGTTTATAAAGTTCTTAAAGTTTTTAAAGTTCTTAAAGTTTATAAAGATTTATTTACACAATGAGCCAATAATAAATGACCACAGACACGAACATTGCCACGATGACGGTGGCGAAGATGTTGCCCAGCCATTCGAAGCGGCGTTTCCATTGTAAGTTGTTCCATCCTATCGACTGCATCACGCTGGCGATGCCGTGCGAGAGGTGAAACCATATCGCGACGAGCCATAGCAAGTACATGATGCTGAGGTAGTTACTCGAAAAAATGAATTTTATCTGGTCGATGCCGTCGACAGGTTCGTTACCTTTTATCTCGGCGAGTTGCATCTTAGCCCAGAAGTCGTATAGATGTAAAGCGAGTCCAAACAGGATGAAAGCGCCTAATGCGAGCATGTTTTTCGAGGCCCATGACACGCCTTCGGGGCGTTCGTTGACGGCGTAGCGTTGTTTGCCTCGAGCCTTGTAGTTCTGAAAAGAGATGATGAAGGCATAAACGATATGCACCACCATCAGGATGCCAAGACCGATAGAGCCCACTATCGCATACCAGTTTGCGCCGAGGAACTCACAGATCCAGCGGTAGGCGTCTTCCGAGAATATAGAGACGACATTCATGGCACCGTGGAAGAGCAGGAAGAACACCAGACCGGCTCCGGATACTGCCATAATTAATTTCTTTGTGATTGAGGATAAGCCTTTTTTACTCATGACAAGAGTTTTTAATACAAGCTACAAAAATACAAAAAAATCTTTGAAATCATATAAAGAAAATGCGATTTTTTACATCTCTGAATTATTTGGATGAGATTCCTACACTTCGGTCGCAATGACAGACACAAAAAAGAGAACCACCCCTTTTGAGGATGGTTCTCGAGCAAATTAGGATTATATTAATTGAAAAGCATATAGCTCGGAATGAGTCCCAGCTCATAGGTGCCGATAAGGGTGCCGTCGGCAGAATAACGAACCAAATCGCCGTTGACGACGTAGTTCTTGGCATCAGTGACATAAAGGTCGCCGCTTGTCGGATCGATTTTCAGGTTGTAAAACACTTTGCCGTCAGACGTAACGAACGGAGTATCAGGGATTTCAGTGGCATCGACCGACATCTTATAGATATTCAACGTGCCGTAGCCGCCATTCATGAAATGGATGTTCTCCCCTGCCCCGTCAATGGTCAAATAACTCGGGTAGTCGGCACCAGAAGCGAGGTCGAAACGCTTGATAATCTGATGTGTGGCAGCGTCGATACAGATGATAGCCGGGTCTTGCGGAGGCATGTAGCCGCCACTGCACGACACCCAAATGTGGTTGTATTTGTCGATGACCATAGAGTTGGGCTCCTGCGCCACATCAATGGTCTCAACAAGCGTATCATTCACACAATCAATCACTTGAATGCTATGATTTGATGTCTCAGTTGTGGTGTAATAGTTCGACCAGTTGCTCATGAAGACCTCGTTGCCGACCTTCACGATAGCCTCGGTGGTGTTGCCTGTCTCGACGAAAGTCTTCTCCAAAGTGTTGAGATTCAACACCCATAAGCCTGTGCTCACGAGGTCTGTGACGTAAGCCTTGTCGGCACTGACCTGAAGCATATATCTCGGAGAGGTGAAACCTTCGATTTTTGCCTTATATTGAATAGTTTTAGCATCCACCTTATAAATATATTTGCTGTTGTTAACAACTATATACAAATCATTGTCAATCAACGTAAGTGACTGGCCGACATCACCTATAGGAGCATTGTTAACTCTGAAAAACAGGTTGTTTTCGACCGTATTAGTTGAAAAATCATAATATGAAAGCGATGAATTGGCGTACGTAAAGGTGCCTTCGTTTAATATAAACAGACCTTTTGTTGCCGGTAGCGGTGCCGGTTGTGGCGTTTCTTTCTTCTTGCAAGAAGCAAATATTATTGCAATAATTAAGCTTAAAAATAAAATAATTCTTTTCATTATTATTAAAATTTATAACTTAAACTCACTTCATAACTACGGCCCGGCATCGGTCGCCAGAGCACTGCCATATATTGGACATCGAAAATATTATTCACCCTGCATTCGGCATAAAACTTTTTGATTTGTTTGCCTAACGACGCATGTTGCAGAGTGTATTGATCAAGGCTGAAGCCATAGAAATCATTGGGATTCATGGAGGTCTTACGTTCGCCTGTATATTCCACAGTGTATGTCATGTTCCACGTCTTCCACTTTATTTCCGCGAAGGCGTTGGCGTGATGCAAAGGTATGTAAATCAGCTGTTGGCCGCTCTCGTCGGTGGTGTGGCTGTAGACATAATTTCCGGTAAGGGAGAAATTCCAATTATTGATATGATAATTCAATTTCAGATGCACCTCAGCGCCGTATGCTATGACCGTGTTGACGTTTTCAGGAATCCAGTAACGATAGGTCGTCGGCACCCATTGTATCCAGTCTTTGACTTTTGAGTAATATGTGCCGATGGTGCTCTCCACCGACAAACTTCCGAAATACCTGTTAAAACTGATGTTTCCGTCAATGGTACGGCCGTCTTCAGGTCTGAGATTTTCGTTGCCGCCAGGATACCAATAGAGGTCGTTCAAGCTCGGATTACGGTAGTTGTGGCTGTATCCGACGTTGAGAGTCAAGCCTCTGACAAACAAAGAGTTATACGACAAGGTGGCTGTCGGGAAGAAACCTTTCGACTCCCAGTCGACCCAGTCGTTTCGCATGGTTAGACGCAAATCTAACGGCTTCAGCAGTTTACCAGTGACAGCGGCATAAAACGACAGGATGTCGCGGTCTTTTACACCTGTATAGTTGTTCGACACGACCTCTTCGTAGTCGTATTGTATTTTTGCGTTAAGCTTCCACGAGCGATAGATATCCTGGTACAAATCGGCGATTCCATGTACCACGTTGGCGTCGTTTTTCGAGTTTATCTGTGTGACAGGTGTGCCGATGTCGGTGTATGACTCGAGGAAATAATGCTGTTTTTCGTAGAAATAGGCTGCTTTCGTCTCTATTTTACCTGTCTGCCAATATGTTTTATATGACACGAAGTTACGTGAGTAGCCGTTATCGGTATATTCCCTGGTGTTGTCGTTGTTGACGTTAGGCATGATCTGAGGGCAGTTACGGTCGCTCCATTGGTTCCACGACACTATGGTTATCAACGACTTACGTCTTCGCCACTGGTATTCTGGCATGAGTCCGTAGTCGACGTATTCGCCATTTTTTTGCTTCATCACCTGATGCGGGATCACGCCTATGTTGAGGTACTCGAAGTCGTTGTCGCTCGAGGTCCGATAAGCCTTCACCCGCAAGAGGTGACTTGCCCATGAATAACCGGCAGTGATGTAAGAGCCGAAGGTGTTGAAACTGCCGTATGTTTGTTTCAGGTCGAGAATGAGTTTCTCGCCGAAATGCTGATTGTTGTCGATGTTGATGACACCGCCGAGACCGCCGCTGTTGGCTGACGTGCCGCTGCCCCATTTCAGCGCCACCTGTTCGGTCATATACACCGGTATGGTGCTGAAGTCGACCTGGCCGAGTGACGGCGCGTTGATCTGGAAGCCGTTCCACAGCACTAAGGTATGGCTCGCTGTGGTGCCTCGAAACGATGCCGTCGCCACTCCGCCCGGGCCGTATGTCTTGATGAAGACGGGGCTGTGCTGGATGAGCAGCTGCGACATCGTGATGGTGTTGAGGCGTTTGAGGATGGCGGTGTCCATCTTACGTTCCATCGCCGCCTCGGCCTGGTTGCGCCGTATCGCATCCGCCTCGACCTCGACGGAAGGCAGCATGATGGTATCCTGCGCCCAGACGGCACATGAAGCCAAAAGAAACAGCATTACGACCAATTTCCTCATAACAATCAGAATTTCACGACTGACTTTTATCCCGAAAGCCCTTTATGTCTTCGATTTCAGGCAGGTCTTCTGACTCACTCCTTACGTCCGCGTCTTCCCGTCTATGTGGGATAAACAGTGACATCTGCGGTCGCTGCGAGAGTTTACAGCAGCGGGAACTGTCCGGGGTTCTCACCCGATTCCCTATTAAGTCCACTTAAGGACACCTAAAATCGATGCAAAATTAGTAAAAAGTTTTTAAAGTTTTAAAATTTTCAATAATTTTTTTGAGATTCCTCGCTTCGCTCGGAATGACAACATTATTATTAATAAACAAGGCGCGGCTTGCCGATTCATCCAAATTTGAATGTTCCGTAATGCCGCGCCATATCATAATCCTCTGTCCTTGTCATTCCGAGCGGAACGAAGTGAAGCGAGGAATCTCGATTACATCATTTCGTCGCGTAAGTATTCATCAATTGCCTTGGCTGCTTTCTTGCCGGCACCCATGGCGAGGATGACGGTCGCTGCGCCACTGACGGCATCACCACCGGCGAAGACGCCGTTACGTGTGGTACGTCCGTTCTCTTTTGCCAAGATGCAGCCGTGTTTGTCGGCATTCAAGCCTGGTGTTGTTCTGAAAATCAACGGGTTAGGTGATGTGCCGAGTGCCATGATGACCATGTCGACATCGAGCACGAACTCCGAGCCTTCGATCTCGACAGGACGTCTTCTACCTGATGCGTCAGGCTCGCCGAGGCCCATCCTCACGCACTTCATGCCGTTGACCCAGCCCTCTTCGTTGCCAAGTATCTCGACAGGGTTGCAGAGCAGGTCGAACTGTATGCCTTCTTCCTTGGCGTGATGCACCTCTTCGGCACGTGCCGGGAGCTCAGCCTCCGAACGGCGGTACACGATATGCACGTCGGCACCGAGACGCAAGGCGGTACGGGCGGCGTCCATGGCGACGTTACCGCCACCGACGACAGCCACCTTCTTACCCACGAAGTTTGGTGTCTCAAAGCCTTCTTTATATGCGAAAAGCAAGTTGTTTCTTGTCAGGAACTCGTTAGCCGAGACGACGCCGCAGAGGTTCTCGCCCGGGATGTTCATGAACTTAGGCAGACCTGCGCCAGAGCCGATGAACACCGCGTCGAAGTGCTCGTCTTTCATCAAGGTCTCGATGGACACGGTACGACCGATGACCACGTCTTTGAAGAAATGACCGCCGAGACGCATCACGTTTTCGACCTCATGACGGACGACGGTCTCTTTGGGCAGACGGAACGAAGGGATACCGTATGCCAACACGCCGCCGAACTCATGCAGAGCCTCGAACACTGTGACGTCGTAGCCTCTTACGAGCAGCTCCTTGGCGCATGTGAGGCCTGAAGGACCTGAGCCGACGACAGCCACACGTTTGCCGTTTTTCTTGATAGGCTTGGTGAGGTTGATGTTGTTCTCACGTGACCAGTCGCCCACGAAACGCTCGAGTTTGCCGATGGCGATAGGCTCGAACTTCACTCCCATCACGCACTTGCCCTCGCACTGTGTCTCCTGTGGACACACACGGCCGCACACTGCCGGCAGTGCTGAGTCTTCGTCGATGATCTGGGCGGCACCGAGGAAGTCGCCTTCCGACACCTTTTTAATAAATCCTGGGATATTGATATTGACTGGACAGCCTGTGACACACTGTGGACGGCCGCATTGCAGACAGCGCTGAGCCTCCACTATGGCCTCGTCGGCGGTGTATCCGAGACACACCTCGTTGAAGTTATGCGCGCGCACCAGCGGGTCTTGCTCGGTGATCTTGACACGATGTTTCTTATCTCTCGGCTCGTCGAGGATGCCGCCGACATGGCACTGATGACCTTCAGCCTTCTCCTCTGCCTCTAGCTGTTTGTGCTCGACCACGTTGTTGTACATCGACTGACGTTTCATAGCTTCCGCGAAGTCGACCTTTGCGCCATCGAACTCAGGACCGTCGACGCATGTGAACTTGGTCTGACCACCCACGCTAATACGGCAGGCTCCGCACATTCCGGTGCCGTCGACCATCAAAGCGTTCATTGAAACGGTGCATTTTATGTTGAGTTTCTGCGCAAGCTGGCACACAAACTTCATCATGATCATCGGGCCGATAGCGATGCATTCGTCGTAGTGATTGCCTTGATCTACAAGACGTTGCAGCATGTCAGTGACGAGGCCTTTATATTCGGATGTGCCGTCATCTGTGGTGACGTATAGATTCGACATTGAGGAGAGCTCATCTTCGTACACGAGGAGGCTGTGGGTACGTGCGCCGATGATGACATCCGCCTTGACACCGTTATGATACAGCCATTTCACCTGTGGGAAGATTGGAGCAATGCCCACGCCGCCGCCGATGAAGACGTAACGTTTTGTCTTACGCTCTTCATACGACATGTGGATGAACTCTGACGGACGGCCGAGCGGACCTACAACATCGAGGAAGGTGTCGCCGACGTTGTATTTGGCCATCTCCTGTGTGGATTTTCCGATAGCCTTGAAAACAATCGTCACGGTGCCGTTCCACGGGTCGTTGTCGCTGATTGTGAGCGGGATACGCTCAGCTTTTTCTGTCATTTTGATGATAAGGAACTGTCCTGGAAGGGCTGCTCTCGACAGACGAGGCGCCTCTATTTCCATCATGATGGTGTCCTGTGCTAATTCTTTCTTGTTGACTATCAGATACATATCTTTAAAATTTAAAATTTAATCCCTAAAAATGCGTTCAAAACGAACTACAAAATTAGGGATTATTTTAATAAAAACAAAAATTTTTCAAAAAATTATGTGATTCCTCGCTTCGCTCGGAATAACAAGGCGAAGCAAGAAACCGTGTTTTATTTCACCATAATTCGCTGGACGCTGCTACCTTGTTCTGTTGCGATTCTCAACATGAATAATCCGGTGCCGAATTGCGACAGGTCGATTTGATTTTCGACAGTTTCACTAACGACTTGACCGAGAGCATTCATCACAACGATGTTTTTCAAACCTTCGGCATTGACGTTGACGATGCCATTGGTAGGGTTCGGGTACACGCTGACGTTGCTGTCGATTTCGTCGATGCCGTCGGTGGAAACGTGGATGTAGTCGTGAATACCGTCGACCGACATTGCCGGGTTAGACTCGCAGTGATTGCCGCCTGATATGGTGTTTACAGCTGTCACCTTATAATATTGGTGCACCGACTGTATGTCGTTGTCGGTATAGCTTGTAACGTCATTGCCGGCCCATCCTATCACCTCGTAATTCACTCCGTCGTTTGAGCGATAGATATTGTATCCTTCAGTGACACTCGAAGTGCCAACCCAGAATGCATTTCTAACGGTGATATTATCGATTACCAGAGCGTAAGCCGCCACTGCCGAATGGTGACGGAATCCAAGGAACAGATTCTGTCCTTCGTAGACCGACAAATCGACGGTGTATTTTTGATACGGATTCGATGTCGTCCATGTGCCGAGTGTAGCTATACTCATACCGTCTTCCGATGCCACCACGAAACTGAATGTCTCGGCCGGATAACTCGGGTCGAAACCGGCTGCATAAAAATCGATACTGGCATTTTGGAGGATCTGTGTCAGTGGCATGAAGGCGTAGTTGTCGGGGGTTAAAGCGCCATAATCGTTGATATAAGAGAACGATGCCAAAGAAGCGTTAGTGCCGGTAGTGTTGACGCTTCCATTAGGTTCCATGCCACCTGCAGCATAGATAGCGAAGGTATAACCGTCGCTGTCGGCATCGAGGAATGTCCAGCCCTGAGGGTCGTCTTGGAAATCGATGAAGATGTCACGCTCCCAAGTAAGTTGAACCTTATTGCCGTCAAAGCTGCCGCTGAGGTTGGTCGGAGCCACACAGTTGAGCTGTGCTGTCGCACATTGCGGAGCCGCGAGAGCATAATAAGTGCCGTCACCCTTGCTTCCTTCCTGGATGACACGGATACAATACTCTGAGTTATAACGGTTTACGTTATGCGTAAAGCTCTCCTCGCCATGATTTAATGTTGCTATAAGCTCATCATTGGCATACAGCACAACACCTTTGGCAGGACGTGTGATTTCAGCTTCGATATTGGTGATTTTGATGTTGTCGATGTTGAGATAATAAGTCTCGCCAGTGGTGTTGAAATGGCGGAATGCCACGTATATCTGCTGTCCTGCGTATGCTGACAGGTCGACAGTATAATCGGTATAAGCGTGCTGGCTGTTCCATTCCTGAATCATAATGAAATCGGCAGGATTGGTGTTGCCTGTCGTCGACACCGCCACTCCGAAATGTTCCGGGTCGGGAGCGATGCCTGGCTGGTCAGCGTCTCTTGCCACAAAGGTGAGCACTGTCTCAGACGATGCGGTAAGATGTGGCAATACCGCGAAATTATCAGTATTCAAAGCCTGTCCCTGCCATGAATTGGAACGGAGGCATGGGCCACTGCCGTAGCCGCCGTATGTGCACGGATAGAAATTAAGGCCGTCGCCGTTGGCGTCGATAACGGTGAGGTCAGACATGGTTGTGTCGGAGAAGTCGTAAAGTAACTCATCGACCACAAACGACGAGTTCATCATCGGCAAGGTCCAGCTGAGGTTGACGGCATTGCCATTACTTTCGGCTTGTAAGCCTGTCGGAGAACCTTGGAAGTTGTCACCCGAGCGGAATGTCCAATCTTTAATATTTGACAATGTATTGCCCGACTGATATGTCGCGGTGACAGTCGTCGTGTGTGCGGAGTTGTTGGCAAAGCCATCGGTATTAAGGAGATAACTTATACCTGTCACGTTATTAGCGACCACATTTCCGTCAAGGGAGATGCTGCAATTGACAAGCGGGTCTTTATTCTGTGAACCGACGAAGACATCGTCGATGCAGAGGCAGAAATTGTCTTGGCTGTTGAAATGGCGGATTGCGATATAGATTTCTTGTCCGACATAACTTGCCAAGTCAACCGAATATTCATGCCAGCCACCCTGTTTCGCCGTCATCATCCATTCCTGAAGCATGGTGAACGAGCCAGGTGTGCCTGTTGCCGACACTGCGAGTCCGAAATGGTCGGCAGGATACTGCTCATCCAAGGCGCTGCCGTAGAATGTCACATAGTGGTTGTTTGCTGTGATAGCCAGCTGTGGCGAGACGAGGTAGTTGTCAGGATTCAAAGCTCCAGCGTAGTTGCTGTATGAATATGACATCACTACGCCGTCGGAGCCGTTACGGCCATAACCCTCTCCTATCGGAGAAAGTATCCAGTTGTAGCTGTCGCCGTCGGCGTCAATAGTGTTCCAGTTCAAAAGACGGCCTTCCACAAAGTCGTTTTCAAAATCGAAGGCATAGCCGTCGGTGCCTGTGTTGTAAAATGGTGCGTTGAAGATGACGTAACCCGATGCGGATACGTAAGCTTGCACACCTTGTTGTGCTCCAGCTCCGAAAGGAACGAGCATCATGAGGGCTGCCATGAGAGACAGCAGAGTTAGTTTTCTCATAACTGTTGATTAATTATAAATAATGTATTGATTTTCAGATTAATATACTACAGTAACATTATCGTTATCGAGGCGGACTTTCAGCCAGCGTTCGATACGGTCGCGAAGCTCTTCATTTATCGTTTCATCGCTGCTGACAAACACCATGATACGCTCTGAGACGGACAGTGAGTCGGCATCGACGGCAGAGCCTCGTGTGAGGCTGATGTTACTGATTTCAGGATGTTGCGCAAAGAGTTCCTTGGCGATAGCATATGCCGGGATCTCCTTGTTTTTGTATACGTCAAGCTGTATGTTAAGTCGGGTGATGCTGTCGTTAAGCTCTTTGATCTGACGGTCGGTATGCTCGTATATTCCTTTCAGTATCTCGGCTTCTGAGAGGTTTTCACGAACTATCGTGGCATCTTCGTGAATAATAATCTGTCCGCGTGTTATTCCAAACTGCTCAGCATCACGATAGACACGTTCTTTCATCTCATCAGGCAATGCTTCACCTGCCACAAAGATATCAACAATCTGTTCGCGACGGTTATATGTCGTCTTATGATCATAAATAAAGCTTCCGCCCAGATTCTTGTTTTTCTGGACGATTTGTGTGGCGTGGATTTTGAAGTTGTTTTCCCTGACCACATTGACAGCAGTGATGATACTTGGGACCAGAATCACGACCAAAATCACGATATACCAGCTCTTCGAGATACGCTGATGGTTCTCGTCGGTGACCTGAACGGCAGGAAACTGGAACAGTTTCACAGCGAGGAAGGTGGCGAGAGCGATGAAAATGGTATTAATTAAAAATAGGTATAACGCTCCACCGATATATGTCAGGTTCAGCTGTGAGATGCCGTAGCCCACGGTGCAGAGTGGCGGCATGAGGGCTGTGGCAATGGCGACGCCAGATATCACGGTGCCTTTATCCTTGCGCGATGTCTCAAGGATACCGGCGAAACCACCGAACAATGCTATCAGCACGTCATATATTGTAGGGTTGGTACGAGCGAGAAGCTCCGACTGGTTTTCCAATGTGAGAGGGCTCAGCAGGAAGAACAGCGATGATGCCAGGATACTGATAGCCACCATGATGGCGAAGTTCTTCAGTGAGTCGCGCAGCAAGTGGCGGTCTTCGGTGCCGAGACCCAAGCCGAGACCCAGGATAGGACCCATGACAGGCGATATCAACATGGCGCCGATGATCACCGGGATGGAATTGACGTTCAAGCCGACAGAGGCGATGATGATGGCACATGCCAAGATTATCACGTTGGGGCCTTTGAACGCTATGTTTTTACGGATAGAGTTGTCGGCTGTCTCGTAGTCGATATATTCCCTGATATTTACGAGGGATCTTAGGTATTTGATGAACTTATGCATATTTTCCCAGTTATAATAAGCTGCAAAAATACGAAAAATTTTTAAATACAGAATGATTTTATTTTTTGTCATCCGTCATTTCGACTGTAGCGAAGCGAAACGGAAAAATCACCGGCATATGAATATTGCGTAATTATTCAGATGGCGGTGATTTATTCACCTGAAGTGAATGCTTTCGCAGGCTCAGGTCTCGACACGCTCGAAATGACGAGTGAATGGTTATCTATTGATTATCAATTTGACGATATCATTTCCGATTTTAATGAAATAAATGCCATTTTGCAGATTTGAAACGTCGATTTGATTGTCTTTGACACGGATGTCAATCATTTGGCCACGTATGTCCATCAATTCGATTTGAGATGTGATGAGTTGCATCTCTACCGGATCACAATCGATTGTGACGGCATTGTTTGCAGGATTCGGGTAAATCGTGAATGCCGGGGCTTCGTTATCGTCAATGCCGAAATGGTAGTCGTTATAAACATAGTCGCACTCCACATTGCTTTCTTTCAGAAGCAGGACATCGTCTTTCCAGAAGCAGCGCAGTCCGTCAACCTCGAAATCGGTTTTGTCATCTAATAGTTTCTCTGGGAAGAAACTGGTGAGATGGCCAATTCCACATAGGATTGTGCCGCTGAAGACGTCGTTTTCGTCGCTGACTGTCAATGCCTTGAACCAACGTGCATCTTTGACATAATACCACACATCGTCGACATGCATTGTGATACTGTTGTCGCCCACCAATATCACCCATTCATAGCCCGGTTTGGCAGCGAAATCATACAAAACCGTGAACTCATTCAATGTATTGTTCCACCAGTAAACACGGTTGTTTTCCTCATATATGTATTCAAGGACAGGCTGCTCGTTGTAGCGCAAATCGTACAGGCTGTTTGTTTTGACTATAACTTTCACCTTTTTGTCATCAATTGTGGTGTCACAGGCATATTCAAGATGCTGATAATATATTTCGCCTGAAATACTGGTGATTTCATAATACCATTCCTTGCCGACAAGCTGAGAAACGGGTTGGCCTGCCATATCGAAAACAGGGTATCCATCGTTTATGCCTGTAACATCTTCAAGCCAGGTACATTGGCCAAGCGAGCCAGCGTTGAGAGCTTCAAGCAAGTCGACAGTGCCGTATTGTGCCTCGTTGAGAATCCAGCTTGTAGGTGTCGCACCCTGCACGAACGTTGTGGAGCCAGGCAGATTCGGGTGCTCTTGCATCTCTTCGTTACCGCAAGCAGGATATTCGTCGTCATCAAGCCAATAGCAATTGTAATAATTGTCATCAGGATGACAAGCATAACCCACGATGTTTCCGTAACCATATTCTTGAATGCTCGGTCCGACAGGTGGAGTGATTAGACCAGTATTATAAACATTAAAGATATGTGATTCATTAGCAAATTCATCCATGCCAATGATGCCACCTATATATACCTCGTCGAAGTCACAAGTGCCAATTTTTATGGCAGTCAGATCGCCACGGTTAAAACTGTTTGAGACTGCACCACCTGCTCCTGAGATTCCGCCGACAAATGCCCCGCCAAAGGCAGTGTCGCCGACAATATTTCCAGTGATGACAGCATGATTAGCACATTTATTAATTATGCCGAGGGAAGCATAACCCACAATGCCTCCGACAGTGCTGCCCGTAATATCGGCACCCCTATGGTTCACACAATCCTCAACCAGACAGTTTGACAAATAAGTATTTTGCACACCCAATACGCCAATTTCTCCAACGATACCACCAGCGATATTATATGGTGATTCCATTTTACCATAATTATCACAATTTTTAATAATAATATTGCCATAAGCAGTCGCTACTATCCCACCACTCCATATAGATGAGACATTGCTATTATTGACACAGTTTTTTATTGCTATAGTTCCATGTTGGTATACACCACCCTCGTCAAATCCAGTAGAGCATTCGCCTATAATACCGCCAGTCTTGGAGTTATTATCAAACTCCGCGTTATTTACGCAATTAGCTATGAAAGCCGTATCATTAACGATATCAACCAAGCAACAACCAACAATACCGCCTACTCTCCCCGACCCCTGAATAGTGCCGTCGACTATGCAGTTTAAAATGTCGGTATTTCTGACCTCTCCAGCTATCATACCGCTTTGTTTGATGACTTTTTCTGATGAAGTTGCTATGATTAAAGCATTTGTTATGTTTACATTCTTTATTATGGCATCATTAGTCATCCCGAACAAACCGACGCTTCTGAAGCCCTCGCCATTATCGCAGTAAAGATTACTGATAGTATGTCCACAACCGTCGAAAATGCCTTCAAAATAATGGGCATCGGCATTTGAATTATAATAACCGACCGGAATCCAGCTATAATTTCCATAGCCCACGTTTTCATTCATACAGATGTCACAGGTCAGGATATAGCAGGCGTCGCCGCCAGTACCGCTGTTTGTCTGCTCAGCGAGCAAAGCGAGCTGAGCGGCATTTGCTATCTGGTAAGGGTTTTCAGGTGTGCCGTCACCGCCATCATAAGCATCGGCGACAGTACCGTCCCAGCATTGGGACTGCGCTCCGCAAAAAATCGCGAGAGCAAGTAATACGATTGATAAAAAGAACTTTTTCATAATGTGTAATTTTTAATAGTTTTAAACAGCATTTACAATTTCCTCAAACGAGCGGGTGTCGTCGTTGAGTTCCATCTTCATTTGTTTGATACGTATCTTCCGCCGGTAATACGAGTCGGTCTGGGTGTTGAGCAAGATGGATATCACCTGGTTGGAGAATCCGTTTTTCGACAGGCAGCAAATCCTAACATCCCACTGACCAAGCTTCGGGAACAGCTGCAAAAGCCGTTGCGAGAAGCCGTCGTACACCAGGTCGGTGAGGCTTATGAAGTCGGCCCAGTCGTCGTTGCTGAGGTCGAAATTCAGTGCGTTGGCAGTGACATGTTCGCTCAGACCCCTGGCGGTGGCGAACACCTTGTTACGCGACATGATTTTATTGGTCATCAGCAGCTCTTTCTGCGAAAGCGTCTGATGGTCGCGGCGCAGCTCGTCGTTGGTGCGGATGAGGCTTTCCATGTCGCTCACGAGCTCGTGGATACGGTTCTGGTCGCGTTCCACCTGACTTTTGAAGCGTTCGACAGCGATTTTATTGTCGCTGGCTTTCTTCCTCACAACCATCAGGGTCACCAGCAAAGCAATGACGACGAGCGTGATAACGAGATACAGCTTCAGACTCTTGGTACGGTTGAGACTTTCCATCTGGCTTTTCTGGGCTTTCAGCTCATATTCGGCTTTCAGGCGTTGCATCACCTCAATGTTGTTTTCTTTCTCAAGAAGCTGCATGTTTTCGAGGAAAAGTTCCTCATATTCCATCGCTTTGTCAAGATTTTTCTCGTTAAGGGCAATGCCGTAGAGGGTCTGGTAGACCGACATCCTCACTCCCACCCTGTCGCTACGCAAAGCGGCTGTGAGATAGTCTTTTGCAACATCGTTTCTGTTGGTGTAATAATAGAGGATTCCAAGCGTCATGTTAGCAATGTCGAGGTCATTGCCTTGAAGGCCGCCTTGCATGGCACGACTGACACATTCGATTGCCTTGGGATAGTTCCCGACTTCCATGTAATAATCGCGTCCAATCTCAAGATACAGGTCATTAATCATGACAGTATCATTGATTAAGAAGGCGATATGGAAAGCCGAGTCGTAATAGTGTTTTGTGGAGGCATAGAGCTCCAACGACTTGGTGGCGCGTCCGCAGTTGCGCCATGCCGCCATAATCCCGACAGAGTCAGAAATCAGTTTGAATTCGCTTACTGCTTCGTGATGCATACTTAGGGCATCTTCGAAAAGACCGTGTTTGTAATACATCGCACCGAGATTGTTTTTAATGTCGGCGACCAATTTCCTGTCATTGTCGGCCAATGCCAACGCCTGCAGGAAACATTCCGCAGCCTCTATCGACAGCCGTTGTTCGCGCAGACGCACACCTTCATCATATAGCGCGCGTGCCTTACGCTCACGTGTTGCCGTCGAATCGCATGAGGTCAGCGCGAAGCCGATCACGAGACTGAGCAGGATCAAGAATTTGAGTTTTGTCTTCATACGCTAAAATTTTACATCGTTTGTTGGTGTGATCACAATGCAAAAATATACAAAAAAAATCTTTGTCAAGCGTTTTGAAGGCTATCGACGCATCTTGTCCATGTCTTACGAAAAACAAATTTTGCAATTTAATTGATTTTCAATATTATAATATTTCCAACAACAAAAATATGTCCATATAGGTTTCAGTGGTTAATCACAATTTTTTCATAAAAACCCTGGCTCTTTTTGTAATTTTATGTTCGAAATAATGCCATAGGTTTTGGACAGTGGTGTTGTCCTCCAGTTCACGTGTCGACTCGATGTATTTGATGCCGTTTTTCTTGATGCCTTTGGCAAACTGGTCGAAAATCATAGCGTTGACGCCTTTATTCTGGTATTCCTCATCGATGGCGATGAGCAGCAGGTCAATGGTGTCGTTGTGTTTCAACGCCCTCAGCAGATGGATGAATCCGAACGGGAACAGGCTGCCGTTGGCTTTCTGCATGGCTTTCGACAGCGACGGAAGGGCGACGCCAAATGCCACGACTTTGTCTGATTTGTCAAGTATTATCGACACAAAATCGACGTTGACATTGCCGAGAAACTGTTTTTTCAGATCTTCGCACTGTCCTGGCGACAGCTCCGAGAAGTCGTGCAGCTGTGAATAGGCTGCGTTGAGGCACTTAAACACGCCATCGAGATAAGGACCGACATCGGAGCGCTTCTTCAGCGGTGCCTGGCGCAACTCGTATTTCCTTGCCACGAGGTCAGCGGCACGCGCATAACGCTCTGGGATGATGTCGGGCACGAGTATCAGATACTCAACAAAATCGACCTCTTTGGCGTAACCGAGTTCAAGAAAACGCTGCTCGTAATAAGGAGCGTTGTACTTGCCGTAAGCTGTAGGCAACTGGTCAAAGCCTTCCACGAGGATGCCGGCAGGATCGAACTCCAGAAAGCCCGTCGGACCGCTGACCACCGTCATGCCTTTTTCTTTGGCATATTGCTCCACGGCGCTCATCAATGTCTTCACAACATCTTGATTGTCAATAAAATCAATCCAGCCGAAACGGCAAATCTTCTCACCCACCTTCTCATTGTAACGATGGTTGATGATGCCGGCGACACGACCCACAATCTCATCCTTTTCATCATAAGCGAGCCAATATTTGCCTTCGCAAACCTCAAAAGCGTGGTTTTTCGCAGGGTTCAGCGTGTCGCGGTCCATCGACTCGATCTGTGTCACATAATAAGGGTTATCTTTATATAACTCATTGGGGAAATGAACGAATGCCTTCAGTTCATTTTTTGTCGCGACTTCTTTCAATGTGATATTCATGCCGCAAAAATATCACATTTTTTTTTAGGTTTTACATTATTTTTCAATAATGATCTTTGTCGATTTATCCCCTATTTTTATAAAATAAATGCCGTTAGGCAGGTTTGAGACGTCGATACGATTGTTTTTAACATTAATATCGATCAACTGACCATGAATATTCATCAAAGATATATTAGAGGTTTCGGTGAGATTCTCAACAATTGTGATATAGTCGTTTGTCGGATTAGGATAAACCATTAAGCTATTGTCATTATTTTCATCGACAGCATCAAATGGTTCCACGGCATTGACGGCGGCGAGGGCGTCGACACGGCCGACACCGGTGATGTTGCTTTTAGTTGGGGTCAGTTTTAATGATGTCTCTTCCAAAATGCGGCAGATGTCTGCAGGCATAAGGTTAGGGTTCTTTTGCAGCATCAATGCGATGATGCCGCCGACACACGGTGTCGCCTGTGAGGTTCCGTCCATATTGCTATAGCCGTTTGTTGTGAGATAGTCAAGGCTTTTTATTGCCACACCGGGGGCGCACACATCTGGGCGGATTAGTCCGATACCAGGTTCGTAAGCGTAGTCACCGAACTCGGTATCCTGCCAAGTGACGGGGCCTATTGAGGTGAAATATGCTGCATTGTCGTTGCTGTCGACGGCGCCCACAGCAATCACACAGCTCAGCTCGCCCGGATTTGCCATTTGGTCGGGGTCAAGATACGGAGGCGGGCAGCTTGCCGGCACGCGGACATTGTTTGGGACAGGGGCAACAATTTGGATATGGCCTTCATTGCCGGCACAAACTGCAGCCACGACACCGGCATCGTTGATGGCGACACATGTTCTGCGAAGCACTTCCTTGTCGGTGATTGAAGCATTCACCATGCCCAACGACATGCTGATGACGTCACAGCCGTGTTCGACAGCCCATTCCATGCCTCCTGCGATATTGACAGAACCGCCGAAGCCTTCTGCATTGATGCTTTTCACACACATTAAAACAGCATCTGGCGCGATGCCAGTCTGTGAGCCGGCGGTGCCATCACCTAAAACGGTGCCTGCGCAATGCGTCCCATGGCCTTTGTCATCCATCGGGTCATTATCATTGTTGACTATATCGTATCCATGATGCGGGAAAGCATCTCCACCATCCCACAGATGGTCAGCCAAATCCTCATGGTTATAGTTGACACCAGAATCAACGACAGCAACCACTACACCGGCACCAGTGTAACCCTGCGCCCAAACTTCTTCAGCGTGCACCTGTGTGATATTCGGCGTAACTTCACGTGATTCCGAAGAGATTTCTGGGACGAGACGACTTTGTTTATTGAGTCCCATAATCTTTATATCATCTCGCCTCGAAATCATCATGATAACATCTTTCGTAGCCGAAAAACATAATGCATTTGCAAAAAACAGAGACATGCCATCATGCATATCCACACCATAAATATTTAATAACCTAACTAAACTTTCCTGAGATTTTTCCGCAAATGCCTTCATCTCTTTCACAACAAAATCACGCCGCTCAGCACGCATCGCGAAAGTGCCCGCCTTCTGATTAAGAACGTCCCGATCATATTGCGCCTTCATAACAACCACCACTTCAATTTTTTCGTCATCCGCACAACGATTCAGCTCCTCAAGCAACAGCGGATCGATTATTTGCGTTTTTGCAAATAATGTACACAAAAGAAATATTACTGTACAAATATACTTCATAACATTTTTACTACTTAGGTGCAAATTTAACAAAAAAACTAACATCGAAGTTATTATTTTCTGTTTTTTTGCACCTAATATATTGAAAAACGCTATCTTTGCACGATTAAAAAAACAAAGATTAAAAAACAAATAACAAATTAATTCAAATAAAATGAAAAAGAAACTATTACTTATTGCCATTTTTGTTTTGACAATGGGCAAGATGTTTGCTGGTCCTGTCGATGCACAGCGCGCTCAGCAAATCGGACAGAGTTTTTTGAGTACTGCAAAAGGTGCACAGAAGCTTGACATCCAATTGGTCCATACATCAGCCACTCGCGGCGATGTGGATTACTACGTTTTTAATGTCAGCGGTGACAACGGATTCGTCATCGTGGCTGGCGACGACCGCGTGAAGCCTATTTTGGCTTATTCCACGACCGGACGCTTCAACCCAAACGATATCGCTGACGGTTTTGAGTTTACCCTTAACAGTTTCTGTGAAGAGATTCAGTATGTCAGAGATAACAACCTCGCTGTCACTCCCGACATCAAGGCCGAATGGACATCTGTTGCTGCGACAGGTAAAATCAATCAAGACAGAGCGACACGCGCTGTGGTGGGACCTCTCTGCCAGACTATCTGGAACCAGAACTACCCTTGGAACAGCCAGTGTCCTGAAGACGCGGAAGGCAGCGGCGGTCACGTATATGCAGGCTGTGTCGCCACAGCAATGGCTCAGGTGATGAAATTCTACGACTGGCCACCAATGGGAACAGGCACGCACACATATATTCCGAGCGGTTATCCTCAGCAGACAGCCAACTTTGGTGAGACAGAATATCACTTCGAGCTGATGCCTAACGAACTGGATTCATTGAGCACAGAAGAAGACTATTTCTATATCGCGCAGTTCCAGCATCATTGCGGTATCGCCGTTGACATGCAATACGGCGGCAATGGCAGCGGTGCTTACTCCGATGATGTTCCGTCAGCGTTGCGCAACTATTTCAGATACAACTGCGACGACCATATCACCAACGACAACTGGTGGGGACAAACCTACACCAACGAAGAATGGATCCAGATGCTGAAAGAAGGTGGTCTTGATGAAAACATACCTTTATATTATAGCGGTCAGGACGACAACTGGCAGGGCGGTCACGCCTTCGTGTGCGACGGCTACGACGAGAACGACTACTTCCACTTCAACTGGGGCTGGAGCGGCCGCGACGACGCCTGGTGCCCTATCGGAGCACTCAACACCACAAAATACGCATTCAACATGATGAACGGATTTACCGGCCACATCATCCCGAACTCACCGGAATATCTGAACCGTCCTGAAAACATAACCGATTTCGAAGTCGTTGAAAACGCCGACATGACAAGCGTCCGCATCAGCTGGACCAACCCTGAGACCGACCAAAACGGTGAGCCGCTGACAAGCTGCACCGTCACAGTCTACCGCAACAGAGAGCTTATCTATACAACAGAAAGCAACAAAGGTCAAAGAATGGATTTCGTCGACGAAGGACTCGAAGCAGGTCTTTACCAATATTCCATCGTCGCTGAAAATGAATTCGGCTTCAACAAGAAAGTCTATACTCAGATCCTTGTCGGCGACAAATGCGATGTCGTTTTCGAGCTCACCGACGACGGCGGCAACGGCTGGAAAGGTGCGGCTATCAGCGTGACAGACGAAAAAGGACAGCGCATCGCCATAATCACCATGACCGAAGGTTCAGAACAGACAGTAGTCATGCCATTACTGACCGGCAACATCAACTTCATCTGGAACCACGGCTGGTATCACAACAGCGAAGGCTATGACACCGACTATGAGTGCCACTTCACCATCTACGATGCCAACGGCACCGAGCTCTATGTGTCGGGTGACCTCAGCGACGGAGTATTCCTCACACACGACAACAACTGCGAGGATGCTGTTGAAGAGACAGCGGCAACAAGTGACTTCCGCCTCTACCCTAACCCGACCGACGGCATCGTCACCATCGAAGGCGAAGGCTCAATGACAATCAGCGTGCTCAACATCCTCGGTCAGAAAATCATGGAAACCGAAGCCACCGACAACGCAAATATCGATTTAAGCGTTTTGGAGACAGGAATCTACATGGTTATAATTGAGACTGTTAATGGTATCATGGTTGAAAAAGTGAACAAACGTTAGGTTTCACTGGTTTTTCATAAAAAGATTTAGGGACGCGGCGTGCCGCGTCCCTAAATCTTTTGTCAAAACAATCACTCACTCATTATATATCTTCTCCTGATAATTCTCTTTTGCAATAGCAATTGCCTTCTTGAATTTTTCAGCAAGCATATTCTTATCTGGCAATTTTGTATAATATTGCGCCACTTTTATCGGGCTTTCCTTATCCAACATCAGATATTCAACATGTTCGGTATTTCCCTCGGAACACAAAATCAAACCAATTGGTGATTCTTCCCATTCTTTTCGTTCGTTTTTGTTGAGATAACGTAGATAAAGCAACATCTGTCCTTCATGTTCCGGCTTGAATTTCCCAAGTTTCAAATCTATAGCTACAAGTCGCCTTAACTCACGATGATAAAACAGCAAATCGAGATAATAATCGACGGAGTCAACAGTTATGCGCTTTTGTCGAGCCACAAATGTGAAATCAGAACCGAGTTCGTGGATAAATCCTTCAACTTGTGAAATTATTGCGTTTTCCAAATCCTTTTCGGAAAAACTGTTGGGCAAACCGAGTATATCTAGAAAATATTCGCTACGAAACACAAGGTCTGGCAATAACTTGTTTTTATCTCTCGCCTCTTCCAACTCTTTTTTAATAACTTCTTCAGGTTTTCGGCTTATAGCAGTTCGTTGATAAAGCTGTTGGTCAATCTTTTCGTCCAAAGTCCTTGTATCCCAATGCTCAATACTAACCATCTGCATATAAAACTGGCGTTCTAATGGATCATCTATTGATATCAAACATCTTAAATGTGTCCATGTCAATTGGGTACGCACTGCGTACCCAATTTCATCTTCTGAAAAAGTGTACGCCATGCGTACACAATGTTTAAGTTTCTCATATCCCCATCCTTTACCATACTTTTCAACAAGTCTAACCGACAAATTCTTAACTACTTGCTTTCCATAATCAGCTCTTTTGTTGTAAAGCACATCTGACAAACATCCCCAAACAGCACCTCTTCCTGAGTTTTAACTTTCTTAATTTCCTTTTTCATTCCCAAATAGTTTTAAAACAACAATAAAATATCACTTCACTTGCCGTGAATACCTGTCCATTTCATTTTGTTTTACGATGCTGATTTAGTTTCAAATCTGGTTGCAAAGATAGTGAAAAAAAACAATATTCCAATATGGTTTTTGGTTAATTTTCCATATTGGAATATTGTTTGATATTAGTTCAAATCATTAATCTGTTCCCATAGTATTAAATTTACAAATTTTCCGTTACATTACCTTCAAATTCTCCAGTGCTTACATTAACCACTTGAATTTGAACGTATTCTTCCGTGATTCTGACAGTTAGATAATAGCCAACAGCAGTGAATTTGTTACCTTCAACAACGGTTTCCTCATTATAGATTCCACTTTGCTGACCTTGCTGCTCCTTATAAAGTTTCTCAAGAGATTCCTTTGCGACAACTTTGTAGCCTTTGTCCAAAAGCATATCCACAATTTGACCTTTAGTCTTCTCTTTGTCTATGCTTCTATCAGTAATAGTTACCTTATCCAAAGCAAAACGGTTGCCTTCTTCTATCTCTTTTGTGGCTTTATCAATAGCGACATACAGTTTCTGCGTTACAGCACTTGGCATTTCAACAATAGTATATCTGTAATAATGTGAAACCGAACCGCCTGCGTTTACTTTCACCTCATCTTCACGCAAATCTCTTACTTCCACTTCCTTTTCAGGATACGCCTGTTTAGCCTCACGCGATGCCGCTTTATAAGCTGCCTGATAAGTGTCGTATCCGTTTTTAGTTCTTAAATTTGTACTTAAAACAACCTCTGTCTTTGATGGATGTTTCCTTGCTTTGCTGTAATCTTGGGCATTAGCATTGTTGATTCCAAACAGCAAGCAAACAGCAATAAATGTGATTTTATATAATTTGTTCATATCTTATAAATTTACAGTTACATTTGCTTCGTATTCTCCAGTACTTACATTTATAACTTGTACTTTAATTGCGGTTTCGGTTTGTTTAACATTGATATAATAACCAACAGCAGAAAAATTGTTTTCTTGAACAGTTGTTCTTTCATTGTAGATGCCACTTTGTTGTGCTTTTTGTTCCTCATAAAGTTTCTCAAGATAATCTTTGGCAACAACTTTATAGCCTTCATCTAACAAAATCTCAACGATTTGGTCTTTAAAATCTTCTTTATCTTCATTTGCTATTTTGATTTGGTCGAGTGCTAATCTTGAACCTTCTCTTATATTTTGTAACGCTTTTTGTATTGCTTTAAATAGCATATCCTCCTGTGATTTAGTAGAAACGACTATTGCCGAGATATTATACCACCAATAATAATCTCTACAAACATTTTGCAGACCTGGCTTAATATCCATTTCTTCACTAAAACTTTATTTAAATGATCTTAATGCAAGATTTTTATAATTATCACCATACTCCTCCTCTGCATAATCTAACAGACTTTGATAGAGAGTCTCATCTGACATATATTCTCTTGTATCTTTATTCAAAAAACTATCTTCCTCTTTGAGAGCAACAGTTTTTACTCCTCTGGCTATTTTATGATTTATTGTGCCAATAATGGTTTCTGAGGGTTTGGGCGGCTTTTTCCATTCGTAATCTTGCGCAGACAAGCTTAAACACATTATCAGAGTCATTAATGCTGTTAATAGTACTTTTTTCATTTTTTTTAGATTTTTATTGTTAATTACCTGTTAATTTATTATTTTCTCTTTCTTTTGCAAGATCATACAATTTAGAATAGTGTCTGTATAATTTTGCTGTAGATGGATCCATTCCTGTCTTTTTTCTGATTTTTTCTATCTTCATTATATACTAATCCCCATCTTTGCAAAATTACAACATACTATTGATAATCAACAAATTATCATGTAACAATTATTTTACCACTTGTGTAACATTATTTTTTACACCATCCCAATAATCGGCATATACCTTGTAGAAATTGTAATCCAAAATATCGCAAATCTTCAGCAGAACATCAGTTGTTATCCACTGGCTTTCAAAAATATGGTAGATGTTCTGTCGAGAATAGTTCAACTTACGGGCAAGCCATGCCACTGTCCGCTCCTGGCGGGCGAGTTCCTCTTTGATAAGGTGACCGATATGTGGTGCTTCATTGGTTGCCATGCTACATTGAGGTTTGTCGACAAAACATAAAAAAGGCGTGGAAGTAAATCTTGCCTGAACTCCGGGTTACCACGCCCACAATCTCAACAAGTCTATCCACGCCGTAACAAATACGGCATTTCGGAACTTATTCTTGAGATTGTGTCCCTAGGGACGATGTGGTAAATTGGAGTTCAAGAACAGCTTCGAACCGCTATTTATATGTCAGTATGTCGTTTTTCTACATAATATGTCGTTTAATTTTCTGCAAAGATACAAAAAAAGTTTATATCAATTCATAATTTGTGCTTCTTCCCCTCTCCTCATTTTTCTTTAGCACTCCTTTGTTTATTAAATCGTTGATGTCGTTCAAAGCCGTATCGGTCGAGCATTTTGCGATTTTTGCCCATTTGCTCGTGTTGAGCTTGCCGAAAAAGCCGTCAAAAAGCATGTTTATAAGTCTCTTCTGGCGTTCGTTGAACTTAATTTCAGAATGAGATTCCCAAAATCGCGCTTTCAGAAGAACTGAAGACAACGTCTCACTTGTGGATTTTATAGAATTTTCAAGACAATCCAAGAACCATAACAGCCATTCGGTTATATCACCTTCACCTTTTTGCGTCTTTTCCAAAACATCATAATAACGATTCTTGTCAATCTGTATCTGATTCGACATGCTATAAAACCTCTTTGAAGTTTCATCAGCCCTCGAAAGCATCATCTCCGTCAAAGCCCTGGCAATTCTCCCGTTTCCATCGTCAAACGGGTGTATTGTAACAAACCAGAAATGCGCTATCGCAGCCTTCAATATCGGGTCATTGGAGTTGTTTTCATTAAACCATTTTATAAAACGAGCCATTTCTTCAGGAACTCTTTCAGGTTCAACAGCCTGGTAATGAACTGTCTCAAAGCCCATCGGACCAGAAACCACTTGCATAACATGAGTGCGGTATTTAGCGACATCTATCGTATAAAGCCCGCTCATTCCAGTGGGAAACAACACGTTATGCCATCCGAACAGTCTTTCATCAGTCAATGGAGAAGTATAATTATGCGTTGCATCGAGCATCATCTCAACAACTCCATCAACATATCTGGATGTACGCACAACACCAGCCGTAGGTATGCCAAGCCGCCTTGCAACAGACGATCTCACTTGCTCAAGATTCAGCATCTCCCCTTCTATCTCTGAAGATTTCACAATCTCCAAAGAGATATTTGTCAACTGGGCTTCATTCTGCAATGAAAAACCCATCGACGACAATTCTCCAAGCAACCTTCCCTGCAACGCCCTCACAGCTGCCAATCTGTTCATCACAGCTGATGCATCAAATGTAAAATCCCACCAATTGTCATATTCATGCAAATACATAATTCCAATTTTTTTGCAAAAATAAACATTTTCGGCGAATAATCATCCTAATCACCGAAAATTTTTCGGCGAATAGCAGGTTTATTTACCCAAACAGCAAAAAAAATTGTGGGAACAGAACAATTCCATTCCCACAATGCTGGCAAATTATTATTCGCTTTTACAATCAACTATTTCTCTTCCTCCGGAACAAATACCAGTCGCACCGAGTAACCGAGGTTGCGTCCATTGATCTGGGATGTCAAAACATTTCCAGGAGCAATCAACAGACTGTAGGCGTTGGCATCATCAGATTTTGTCGATGACCAGTAATAGCCGGCGGATTGTCCTGTCATGACTGTCGCAACTTTCCTGTAACCTGCTGCTGGCAGGAATATCGCGCCGTTGGGCTCTAATATTGTTTCCCACTCATAAATAGGAATATTGTTATTGTATCCTTCAGGGTTGTTTGCTGACGCCAGTTCAAAAACACTTGGATCCCAGTCGTCAGGCAGCAGAATCATACCGCTCACGCAGTTAACCATCGCCTTGGCATATCTTATGCCGGAAGCCGTACTTCTATTGTTCAGCAGGTAGTTCCATTCGTCGTTGGTAAGGGTAAACCATTCTTTGTTCTCTCCGTTTGAGATATCAACCCTGCCCCAATCAAAGAATACCGGATACTCGGCAGCATTTTGCGATTGCAATGTGGGATTTGCGCCTGTACCCCAGCCGAACAAGTCAATCCAAACACATTCTGCCGGCTTGCGAGTGGTAGATTTGCCAATATAACGCCATTGGTCATTGGCAAAACGCCAAATCCCTGTCGAAGGCTGATATTGCAAGTTGCCTTTTGAGAAACAGACCTGTTTGTCTTCACTTACGGAGAATTTTTTATATACCACAGGTTTGGGTTCTGCCGTTGCTTTGGCATCACTCTTTTCTTTATATTTAATATCGTCAGCCGGGCAAACGAGACGCACTGAAAGTCCTGATGCTTTGGGGTTGTCGACATCAGGGTAACACATTGAGTTGGCGAACCACACATTACATGCGGAATAAGCATCACCTTTCATTTGTGTACATGACCAGTAATATCCGTCAGTACCCACAGCATTGATTTTTGTATTCACACGGCCTGCGGCTGGAAGAAACACAGCTCCGTTCGCTTCAAAATTCTTTTTCCAACTCTGAAAATCTATAGTGTTGGTCATATAGTTAGCCGCATCTCCGTTGACACCTTGTAATTCTGCGACGCTCGGGTCCCAGTCGTCAGGAAGAAGTATAAGGCCTTGTGTTTCACCAACTTTAGCCTTTGCGAATCTCATGCCTGAAGTAGTGTTTCTGCCTTTGAGCAAATATGTCCACTCTTCTTTTGAGAGCGTAAACCAGTTTGTGTTATCAGTATTCGAAATATCGTTTACTCCCCAATCGGTTATTTTCAAACTACCGCAATAATCCATACCTCTCTGTGTAGGATACGCTCCTGTTCCCCATGCAAACAGGTCAATCCAGCCACTATAGTCCGGAGAGATGTTGTTATTGTCGGCACCTATCATACTCCACTGATGTTCACCGAAACGCCATGTATCAGTCGTCGCCTGATATTGAAGATTGCCTTGCGAAAAACAGACCTGCTTTTCGGCACTAATAGAGAATTTGCCATTGAGGACACCCTGATGGCCTTCTTCCTGCGCCATCAAAAAACTTGCCACAGACAAGATTAGCAATGTTGTAAAAATGAGCCTTTTCATGTTAAAAAAATTACTTATACATTACTTTTGATAATTAATCGTCATCCGTTATATTTTGCAAAGATATAAAACCTTTTTACAAAAACAAAAAAAATTATGGGAACAGAGTAATTCCATTCCCATAATTCATATTAATAATAAGGTAGTGGACGCGTTCGATGCGTCATACCGGATTAGTCGTTGTACTCAGCCAAAACTTCTTTGACTTTGTCTGGAGTCAGACGGCCGTAGACCTTGTCACCAATCATAGCGACAGGAGCAAGACCGCAGGCGCCCACGCAACGGAGGCAGTTCAATGAGAACTTTCCGTCAGGTGTTGTGCCACCGACTTCAACGCCGAGCTGACGTTTCAGTTCATCCAAAACCTTCTCAGCACCACGCACGTAGCATGCTGTACCCAAGCAGACTGAAATCGGGTATTTGCCCTTTGGAGTCATGGTGAAGAATGAATAGAATGAAACGATACCGTAAACTCTTGATACAGGGATGTTCAACTCCTTAGCAACAAGTTCCTGAACTTCTGCTGAGAGATAGCCGTACTCACCCTGAACCTTGTGGAGCACGTTGATAACTTCGCCACCGTCATTACGGAACGATTTGCAAACGTCCTTGATGAAGTTAATTTTATCTTCTGATAATTTAATAACTGCCATAATATTCAATTTTTAATTTTCCAACAATTATTTTTCGCTAATCTCAACATGTTCTGACTTGTCGAAATAGTGTGTGTGCAGCAGTTCATGTGACTTGTGGCCGCATGGTTCACCAAAGTACTCAGCGTAGATCTTCTTGATTGAAGGATTCTCGTGTGATTTACGGATCGGTTTGCCGGCATCCTCACGATAGATAGCCTCTGTACGTTTCTTGATGATTTCACTGTTGCCATGGTGATATGGCTGGCCAGCTCCACCGACGCAACCGCCTGGGCAAGCCATGACTTCGATAGCGTGGAACTGCTCTTTGCCTTCGCGTACTCTCTCGAGGAGCTTGCGTGCATTTGCCAGACCGTGAGCGATACCGATGTGGATTGGGGTGCCGTTGAAGTCAACCCAAGCGTCACGGATACCGTCCATGCCACGGAGTTCTGTGAAGTCGATCTTTGGCAACGGTTTGCCTG
>JAEEGJ010003851.1_pt1 | contig 54035 bp, 55 predicted proteins | sample 8958761 | NCBI WGS metagenome assembly JAEEGJ01 (sample SAMN16246546, study PRJNA631951) | gut metagenome | biome: gut microbiome; feature: rumen; material: RS-attached | host: Bos | place: Iran: Karaj | collected 2018-10
AGGTGATGATAGCATCGATTTGTCTGCAAAGAGTATTTTTAGTCACATTTCCTCTCGGTTATTGATTTACCCATTTTGTGGTTATTCACAAAAAATGGTGCAGCTCCCGATATCAATGTGGAAAGATAAAGTTCTCAGACTAATTTATGAGGCATATAATGATACGCATGGTTTTCCTGGAGCATTAGCATTTATGTTCTTGAATGACAAATTGAGAGCTTACCCTGAGATAATGACACTTAAATATGCAGAAACGTGTTTCATCCAAGACTGGGCTGCTGTAGGCATAATGATGCACGATATGATGAGGTTGTACTATGGTATGAATGGAAAGAAATTATGTGAAATACCGCAGCATCCAAACTTTAGATTATCAATAGATACGGACCCATTATCTTGTCTGATAGCAATGGCGGATCTTTTGGAAGAATTTGGAAGACCTAGGTCTGAATTTACGCCCCATGATGATAAAGTGGATATTACATTTATACATCACTGTGACAAAACTGAGGTTGATGTAGTTAATGACGTCATACAGTTTAAGTATACACTAAACGATTATGGAAAGCAGGAAGATAAAGCGTCTGATATCAGAGATGAGGTAAAAGCTTATTTTAGACCAGATGTTGGTTTTATAGACCTTTCTGGGATTGGCATTAATAACTATGAGTTGTTATAAGTTAAGATAAAAGATGTGTTGAATCGAAGAATAGATAATTTTAAGAGCTGGTAATAATCTTCAGTTAATCCCATCTGGATTATTTAGGATGATATAACAATAAATGAACTTTTGGAGCAGCGAGTGCAATGCCAAGCTTTACAAATTCTGTTATTGTGTATAAAATATGTTCATCTGTTCTTTTTATCTAAATAATCGTTATTCTGTTACTCTGTCTTATTTGAGTACTCTGTCTTATTTTATGTCCTTCTGTCCTTTTTATCTAAAATAGAATGATGAAGAAACAATTATTGATACTATTATTATTGTTCATCGGAACAGTGTCTGTATATCCTCAGATCTGGACTGTTGGCTCAGATTCAGAAAGGAATGCTGAGTATAAGAAGGCGATTGGTCTGGACACGACGGTCCCTGATTTCGATACGAACAAGATCGATGCGAAGGAACCAGACAAAAACAAAGCTGATGTGGAAGGCGGAACGCCAGTAAACTCGAATGCGATTGTGACCAATTCGTTTTGGGATAACTGGTATGCACAGGTTGGTGTGGATATGAATCTGATATTCCCTTATGAAGAAAATATTGCGGATGTTTTCCCAAATGGGAAGTCTTTTGGTGTCAATGTTGCAGTCGGTAAGTGGTTCTCACCAGACTTTGGAGGACGATTCAAAATTAATTGGGGAAATGGTATACTAAAGAATGACCACAATACATGGTTAAGACCTTTTGGAGAACCTGGAGCAAATCATCGTAATGGTGGATTTATGACCTTTATTGGAGATATTCAATTTAATCTGCATAATTTAATTTCTGTATATCAACCAGATAGAAAATGGAATTTGATTGTTTCTCCCCGAGTAGGGGGATGGCTGGATATAGGCTCAGGGAAAGGATGTCCTATTTTGGGCTTAGGATTCGTAAACACATTCCGCCTCAATGATAGATGTCGACTATATGCTGACGTCGGTTACCATTTTGTGGCAAGCATAAATAGCAAACATTCATCAGGGAAAGGACATGGCAGTAATGGATATGCGGATATTATTGTTGGTGTGGAAATGGACTTGTCTTCTGTAAATAGATTCTGCAGATCATCTAGTGCTTTAAAAAATAAAAGAGATGGTGTTGCTTTAAACCATTTTTGGGATAATTGGTTCATTCAGACTGGCTTAGGTATGTCCCTAATCAACCCTTATAATACAAATTTTAAGTATGTATTTCCCAATGGTAGTACGTATGGTTTAAATGTGGGATTTGGTAAGTGGTTTACACCTGAGGCTGGTATACGAGGAGGTTTGAATTGGCAAAATGGAATAGTTGTTAATCATCATGCCTCTTATCTGGATCCTAAAAAGGATTCCGGAGGAGATCCTAATAGACACGGAATAATCAGTATTTATGCTGATATGTTTTTAAATTTGCATCATATTATAGCAGGTTATAATGGGGCAAAGAAATGGAACTCCATTGTCTTCCCGAGAATGGGTATTGTAAGAAATTTATCTTCAAGTTATAAAGAATGTCCAATACTAGGTGTTGGAACAGAGCAAATTTATAAGTTGAATGATCGTATAAAAATATATGCTGATTTATCGTATCAAGTGACCACAAGTGGATTCCTTGATAGCAGATTCCATACTGGTAATAATAGTTTAAATAGTAATGGATGGTTTGACCTGAATGTCGGTGTTCAATATGAACTAGGGCAGGTTGTAGGTTGGGATAAGCCAGGAGAGAGGCGTACTTCATCTGTTGTAGCCTCAAGTCACAACTGGCCAAGGTTCATCGTGAATACAGGCGCATCGGTAATTGTGGCTTTTGGAGTGAAGACAGTATTGAAGAAAGCGATCAAAGAGGAACGCCCCGACCATTCAGATAACAAGTCGTTCCCGTCAGGACATGCTTCGATGGCGTTCGCAGCAGCCAGATCGATTGACAAGGAGTTCAGAAAAGACTGCATCTGGATCCCTATTGCAGGCTACGCTGCTGCCACAGCTATAGGCGTAGAGCGTGTGGTCAACAAACACCACCACTGGTATGATGTGGTAGCAGGAGCAGGTATCGGCTTTGGCTCGGCAGAACTGACATGGTGGCTCAGCGACTTGCTGTTTGGCAAAGGCCGTAACGTAGCAGTCGGCAGCAGTGGCAACACCCTCGACGTAACATACAGTTTTTAATCTGTGCTTCTGTCTAAAAATAAAATCCCCAGCCCTTGGGGAAGGCCGGGGAGTGACGGTTACTCATTGTAACCAAGCTCATTGAAGTAGTCCCGATACTCCTGACAGTCGAAGCTGGGACAATCCTTGTGAACACCTTCAAGTTCACAGTGCCCGAGGATCTCTGCATCAGGGTAGTCTACTTTCAGTGAACGTAGCAGGGCAATCAGCGCAGCGCGCTGAGCAGGCGTCCGGGTGTCAGCGGCTTTGCCCTTCTCATCCAAGCCACCCTCATAGCAGATGCCAATCGAGTGAGCATTGTAATGTCGGGCATGAATGCCGACCTCAGCTTCATCGCGAGTCTGGAACACCTGACCATCCTTCTCGATATAATAGTGGTATCCAACACCTTTCCCGTGAAAACGGGCGTTATGGCAGGCTTTCAGCATCTCGACCGTGAAGCGCTGGTTGCTACGCGTTGCCGAGCAATGAACGACAATAAGGTTGATTTTTCGCATACTTCTCTCAATTTAAAATAAATAAGGTGTGCAGCTCTGAACTGCAATCGTTCCAAGAACAGTTGTAATGACTGTCGCTACAAATTTCAGCACCTTTACTACGGTGCTCCAATTGACTTTGATCATACAATAATTTTATGTTAAAGAATAATTTTCACAACTGCCCAACCCTCCTTCCTCCTTCCTCCTTCCTCCTTCCTCGATGAATCCTTCCTCCTTCCTCGAAAAAGAATTACGGTTCATTCGTTGGACCATCGCCGGAATCGCCGGAGTCGGTACCTGAGTCGGGGTTGGGGTCAGGGTCAGGCGAAGTGCCGGGCTTCGTCTTCGTCTCGATGAGATCCTTGACATTCATGAAGGTCGCCTTCTTCTTGAGCATCTTCGAGCTGAGGTTGTTCACGTCAGTACGACTGGGGGCGAAACAGAGGAACAGACCATTGATGTTGATACCGAGGTTGAAGTCTTTCTCATTGTCAGCCCCAGTGCTCTTGACAGAGAGGTAGAACGTGCCGAGTTCACCGAACTGCACCTTCTTACCCTCGAGCAGCTGCTCAAGCATACAGTTCTGGAGCTTGTTGGCCACTCCGAGGCAGACATCCTCACCATAGACGGAGTTGTGCTCCGACATGTGCTTACAGAGTTCCTGATAGGTCATGGTCTTGGTGTTCGTCACATGTCCGAACCACTTCCCGAAGGCTTTCGAGTCCTTGATCTTGTTCTGGGTTACTTTAATTAATACAGGCATAGTTTAATAATGAAGAGTGAAGAATGAAGAGTGAAGAATTTGCTACCGCGCGACTTGCATTTCCATCAACTCTGCCAGAGATTTTCTCTGACATTGCAAAGGTACGACATTTGAGGAGATCATTGGCGGGTTATGGCGGGCTCGCAGGAAAGAAATTAGAAATCATGCGGAATATCCGTTACTTTCATCCATTTCCCGTCAAAGAAAGTCTTCAACTGGAGCTCCCGAACCATTTGCTGGTAGAGCGGCGAACTGTTGATGACCTTCTGATCCTGCAGGTCGCGGGGCAGGTCAATACAGTAGTCTTCGCAGACATACATTACCGCCTGAGGCGGCAACAGCCTGGCATGTGGGCTTACCCCCATCTCATCAAGAATACGCCGTCGAGTCGCCAAATAGCGTGAGAACGTCCTTTCCGACACCCCCGCCAGCTCCGCCAGCCTCCTCTTGCTTATAAACTTATGCTTATCGTAATAGTTGATCATAAATATCTGTTATTTTGTTCTTTCAGTCGCTTCGCTTTGTGAAAGCGGCATAGCCGAGCGCTTCTGTCTAAATATTAATGTTATTTTGTTATTATGTCTTTAATCTGTTCTTCTGTCTTTAAAGCGGTATTCTGTCGTAATTCTCCGAGTTTGACGACACATTACGGTGAGGATTCTGTTATAAAGTCCAAGATATCAATACACCGCTCTTTCTGCTCCTCAGAAGCATGCTCCTCAAGGAGACTCACCACCGACAGATCGATATCATAAAGCCTTCGGGCCTGGTCAGCCAGTTCGAGGAACGAGACATAAGTACAACCAGTAGGATCCGTATGAGGATAGATAGAAACAACACAGCCCTGCAGGGGTGCCAGCTTGTCGACCGTGAAGTTCGAAGGGTAGCTGTACGCCATCCAGATACATTCCGGGAACAACTCACTCAGCACCACCGCCGACCGCTCAGACTCCACAATCGCCACAGTGCTACAATGGGGGGTGCACTTTTCACTTTTCACTTTTCGCTTTTCACTTTGCTGCACAGAGGGGTCTGTCCCCAGTGTTGCACGCCTTTCACTGATGAGGTGTTCCCCGAACAAACAGTGTTTCGCAACGATATACCGACCGCATTCCGGATAGCGGCGTTTGAAGATCATCGACACCCAAGTATCCCCGATGCGACCATCACGAACGATGCCACGCTCATCGATCATCCAGAAGATAGGCTTGCCGTTCTTGCTCTTGCCAAGACGATAGCGTTCAGCCGCATGAGCCATCTGAGCCTCAGAGAGCCAGCCTTTCGCAACGACCTCCTGACAGAAGTCAGCGTCGTCAGCCCGACAGAGTTCCACGAGCGACTTGCCAGCAGGCGGCAGTCCAAGCTCTTCAGAAAGAGCTTTGAAGGTGTTACAGAATACTTCGTTCCAGGTCATCGGCTCGCGCGTGATAATTAATAATTAAATTTAATTTAGCCCCCTGTAAGGGGGCAAATATAATTAATTTCCCAGTGGTCAAAACGGCAGCGTTTGATCGGTCAGTTCCACCCACGTCTCGTTCTTCTCGGGATGGGTCAGTTTCTGGATGATCCCCTGACGGACGGCCTCCTCGATAGTGGCATAATAGACTTTCCGATCCGTAAAGCCACACTTCTTGAAGGCCACAGCCATAAGCTCGTTGAACGGGCGCTGCCTTCTGCCCTCCATGGCCTCGGTGAAGAGTCTGATGAGCGTATCGCAATCAGTCGAGATGGCTTCAGAGTCCTTCTTCGTCCAGCGTCCTAAGTCGTCGCGAGGCTGCTCCTGGAAACCGGAACATGTCGTGGGGAGTCCCTCCTCAGAGATGCGGTAGTAAAGCTTATGCTTCATCTTCTGCTTTCGGGAGTAAGTCTGGGTCACCTTGAAAGTGCCCGACTCCTCGATGATCTCACACTGGAACACCTCAAAGGCCTTGTTGGTCAGTTCGGTACCGATGCTGCCACGCATGTTGCGATCCTGCTCGCTCTTGTTCAGATGGAGCACACAGACGATACAGCAGTTCGTGTCCTTGGCCAGTTTCATAAGTTTCTCCATGATGACCGTCGCCTGCGCAGCATCGTTGATGTCAGTCATGAGATCCTTGATGCCGTCGATGATGGCAATATCAGGCTTGATGGTACGGATGGCCACATCCACCAATCTCTTGCGCTTCTCATACCCATGACCGCGCAGGTTGAACGAGTAGAACGTCGCGTCGTCGAACGCCTGGATCCCTGCCAGTGGCAGGATACGCTCTTTCTGAATCTCCTGGGTCGACTGCTGGCTCTGTTCTGTGTCAACCCACAGCACTTTCAGAGGCGCCTCACAGGTTCGTTCAAGCGACAGCACTTGCCGCTCTGTCGGAGGAGGGCAGTCAGGCTTTAAAGCCGCTGCCATAAGAATTGACAGGAAATACGTCTTTCCCGACTTGGCCTTACCGCAGTCAGCCACCAGTTCGCCCCGATAGAAACAGGGCACGTCGAACATCTCAAACAGTGGCATCATGGGTGGCAGATCCGTCTCAGGCGTAATCCGGTCTTCAAACAGTTCGTCGATCTCTTCCTGCGAGGGTGCAGGCTCGCCCTCAGTAGCCGGCAGTTTCCTCTTGGGCAGACTGCCCTTGACGAGATTCAGAGCAAGTTCCCTGTCTTCACCTTGCTCTGTGTTGCTATTACTTCTTAGCATGCGATAAAAGGATGTTTTAAGTTGTGAATATTGATCAGGGCAAAGATAGTCATAACGCCTCAAACGAAATCGAACCCGTCCGCCCTGCGGACACAATATAGTTTTATTAACAGTAATTTTCAATTCATTAAGTGATGAAGAACAGATTCGTTCTAAGCACGCTGTCATCCGCTCATGCGCTGGCAGTGAAAACGCTGAAGGAGGCCGACCGAGCCTTCTATCGCCAGCGTCGTATCATGGAGGATAGCTACAGTCTACCTCATGGTACCTTTCAGGGAATCTAAACCGGAGAAATCTCCGAGGACTTCGAGTTAAGAACCTCCCAGCTTCTGGCCATCTGGCGCGACATCCTCTCGCACTATCAGTCCCGCCCCGACATCCAGCAGCAATTAAAGAACGAGTTCATCAAAACCATCGAAAGAGAAATCACCCCTCCTCCCTGAGCCCCGCTCTCTATCGTTCGCTCCCGCCCATCTCCGTCATCTCCCTGTACCTTTAAAAACGAAAAATAAATAGAGAATAGTATAATACGGTGGGAAGTTGGAGCCACATGGCTTTAGCTTCTTCACCGCAGTGATGATTAGTGCAACATATAATCATTGCCCCAACAACATAGGTTCCCACCCCTATGAACTTATGTTCGAGAGTCTAAGAACAATAAATGAACTTTTGGAGCAGTGAGCGAAGTGCCAAGTTTGTTTGAGCAATGCCGAGTCGCGACAAAAGTGCATGGTAAACGTAGTTTAGCATGAACGTAATCAAAACCGCCATAGATGGCGTCCTGATAATCGAGCCCCGCATATTCGAAGATGCGCGTGGGTATTTCTTCGAGTCATTCTCTCAGCGGGAGTTTGATGAAAAGGTTGTTCCAATCCTTGACATACGGTAACCTTTATCCAGGACAATGAGAGTAAGTCTTCATACGGCGTGATGCGAGGCCTGCATTTTCAGCGTCCTCCCTATACTCAGAGCAAACTGGTGCGCTGTGTGAAAGGAGCCGTACTTGATGTTGCAGTGGATATTCGTAAGGGTAGCTCTACTTACGGTCAGCATGTGGAATGTCTGCTATGTGCCCATGACGAAGAAGGTGAGCGTATAGCCAGGGAATATGAAAACAAATCTCGTTCCAGTGCGATGAATTCTATCATCCTGAGGCAGATGGTGGCATCAGTATTCTGGATGAATTATTAGGCATTGACTTGCGAATACCGAAAGACAAGGCAATTCTGAGTGAGAAAGATACGAAGCATCCTATGTTGAAGGATTTCGATAGTCCATTCTATATAAATGAAAATTTGTACATGTAATTATGTTCAACCTAGATAAATTTATAGCAGATAGCGTTACCAAACGCCCTGTCAGTATGTTTGCAGCAGACATTGAGGCAAACAAAGGAACGCTATCAAAGGAAATAAAGGACAAGAAAGTCTGTGTAATCGGCGGTGCTGGCAGCATAGGCTCTAGCTTTATCAAAGCTGTTTTGCGTTTCGAACCCAAGAGCGTGGTGGTCGTCGACCTCAATGAGAACGGCTTGGCAGAGCTGGTACGCGATGTGCGCTCAACAAACGGCTTGTTTGTGCCCGATGAGTTCCGCTGCTATACGCTGAACTTCGCTGACCCTATCTTTGAACGCATATTCCGCGAGGAGAAGGGATTCGATATTGTCGCCAATTTCTCAGCTCACAAACATGTACGTAGCGAGAAAGACCGCTACAGTGTGCAGGCACTGATTGAGAACAACGATATTAAGGCAAAGAAACTGATGGACTTGCTGACGGTCTATCCGCCTAAGCATTTCTTCTGTGTAAGTACAGACAAGGCGGCCAATCCTGTGAATATCATGGGAGCCAGCAAACGCATCATGGAAGATTTGGTGATGGCATATAATAAGTATTTTAAAGTTTCCACAGCCCGCTTTGCTAATGTGGCCTTCAGTAATGGTTCTTTGCCCGATGGCTGGATTCACCGCTTGCAGAAGAAACAGCCTCTAGCAGCCCCAAGTGATGTGAAACGTTACTTCGTCTCCCCCGAGGAGAGCGGTCAGATTTGCATGCTGGCTTGTATCCTTGGAAAAGGAGGAGAAGTGTTCTTCCCGAAGTTGGGTGAAGATCAAATGCTGACGTTCTGTAGCATTTGCGATAAGTTTGTTACTGCCAATGGTCTTGAAAAAGATCCATGCAGCAGCGACGATGAAGCCAAACGCAAGGCTGCTGCACTGGGATGGGATGACAATAAGTATCCCACAGTATATTTCGGCTCGGATACAACAGGCGAAAAAGCCTACGAAGAGTTCTTTGTTCCTGGCGAGAAGATTGATATGCAACGTTTTGCTGCGCTGGGTGTGGTTGAGCAGACCACACGTCATGATATGGGCGAGGTGAACGGCTTCTTTGAGAAGCTGGAGAGTATCTTCGCGAGCGAAGATTTCACTAAGGCTCAGGTTGTCGAGGCCATCCGACAATTCTTGCCAAACTTCCAACATGAAGAAACTGGCAAGAATTTGGACCAGAAAATGTAATTCCGAACTTCGAACATGAAGTGATGCAAAGATAAGAATTGCGGCAGTATGTGGAAAGGTAAAAACCTCGATCAGAAGATGTAAAAAAATGTTAGCTATAATATTAAAGAAATAATGATTAACGTTGGAATTATCGGATGTGGCTTCGTGGGGGGAGCCTTGAAGGATTGGTTAGAACATAACAATCCTGAATGTAAGTTGTTTATTAGCGACCCATATAAGGGCTATAATGATGATCTGAGTAATATAGATATAGCATTTCTTCAGATTCATGTACCTACAGAAGACGATGGATCACAGGATTTGACGCTTATGAAGGAGTTGATTACCAATCTTCCTGATGTGCCAGTGTTCGTTCGTACTACTATTCTCCCAGGAACTAGCGATAGACTTTCTAAGGAGACTGGACATCAAGTGTGCTATATGCCAGAGTTTCTTACCGAACGCACCTTTATTGAGGATTTCAAGAAGCAGACGATGGTCTTTACTGGCGCTCACGAACTGCTTACCAAGATTTTTGTGGGCAAGAAGTTTACCGTTATGACGCCATTGGAGGCAGAGCTGACCAAGTACATGCATAACGTTTTTGGAGCTTATAAGGTTACATATTTCAATGCTTGCCGCGAATACTGTGAGCAGATGGGGGCCGATTGGCGCAAAGTGCATACCGGTGTTCTTCTTTCGGGATATATTAATGATACTCATACATACGTGCCTGGCCCTGACGGAAAATTTGGATATGGTGGTAAGTGCTTCCCAAAGGATGTTAACGCCTTTGCAAAGATGACAGAAGGGACACCTCTTGGAACGCTTTTGGAACATCTCCATGAGTTGAACGTTCATTTCAGAGGAGTTGAGGAACATATTTAATAATAGATTCCAAATATAAAATTATGGAATTCAAGAAGGTAACAGATTTCATACACGATCTATATGGAGCGCAAGACTTTGTGCCCCTAGCAGTACCAGTGTTCATAGGAAATGAAAAAAAATACCTCAACGAGTGTATTGAAACAACATTTGTTTCTTCAGTTGGTAAATTCGTTGATCGATTTGAAGAAGATACAGCCAAGTATACAGGATGTAAAAGAGCAGTTGTGTGTGTAAGCGGAACAAACGCGTTACATATGTCTTTGATGCTGGCTGGAGTAGAGCGTGATGATGAGGTTATGACACAAGCTCTTACTTTCATAGCAACATGTAATGCATTGAGTTATATTGGTGCTCATCCTGTCTTTATTGATGTTGATAAGGACACTATGGGATTATCACCAAAGGCAGTAAGAGAATGGTTGTTCAAATACGCAATTATAAAGAATGGTGAGTGTTTTAATACACACACAGGACGTAGAATAAAGGCTTGTGTGCCAATGCACACATTTGGCCATCCTGTCCATTTGGATGAGCTGGTAGAAGTGCTGAAAGAATATAACATTGAGTTGGTAGAAGATGCAGCAGAAAGTATTGGCTCATTATATAAGGGTAAGCATACTGGCACTTTCGGCAAAGTAGGTGCTTTGAGTTTCAATGGTAATAAAACCATAACTACTGGAGGCGGAGGCATGATGCTCTTTAATGATGAAGAATTAGGTGCTTATGCAAAGCATATCACCACCCAAGCCAAGATTCCTCATCGTTGGGAATTCCGACATGACCATATAGGATACAACTACCGAATGCCCAATATTAATGCAGCCCTTGGCTGTGCGCAGTTGGAGCATATCGAGGAATATGTAGCCTCAAAACGTGAAACTGCAAAAGCATATGAGGAATTCTTTGGGGATATTCCTGAAATAGAGTTCTTTGTTGACACGCCTGATACAAGAAGTAATTATTGGCTGAATGTGGTTATCCTCAAGGACAAAGATGCACAACTCAACTTCTTGGAATACACCAATGATCATGGAGTGATGACTCGTCCCATATGGGAATTGATGAATAGACTTCCTATGTTTGAGAAGTGCGAGAATGATGGTCTTATGAATACCATTTGGTTTGCAGAAAGGGTAGTAAATATTCCAAGCAGTGTGAGGTTATAACTTATACCAATGAGATATTACATTTTATTTTATTCTATTCTATCCTTATCGTTTTCTTCTTGCAATCTTGAAGAAAACTCTCATTATATTGATGAAGAAGCAGATTATAATACTCCTTATGTAGATACAAGTATATTTGAGAGTAATTATTCTAATATCTCATACACTACAATTCAGATTGGGTCACTACATTATAATGTTCTAAAATATAATGTTTTTCCCAAAGATTTGTCATTAAGACCTTATTTTAATTGGCCTATTCTTACAAGCACGAATCTTGGTACAGTTCTGGTGGCATGTACAAACCTCCAAAGATTTGGTACAGATTGTGAAATGGATATTGTTTTAGCTAGAAAAGAAAAAGAATCTGAAATATGGGAAATAAAGAAAATCTATCAAACTGATACAAAAAAGGGCAGAGTTATGTGTCCAGCATTTGTAATTGATAAAACAACGGGCAGAATTTATTTATTTGCAAATTATTTCAAAAAAATTTATGCTGAAGCTGAAGATCATACAACTGATGAAGTAGAACATGTATATAAATATTCAGATGATGATGGAAGAACATGGAGCATCGAATTTAGTTTAAAACATAGTTGGAACTCAATAATAGATAATTATAATAATGGTTTTAGTTTGTTTTCCAGTACTCAATCTGAGTCATCAGAATACAATTCACTTTGGTATAAGGATTATGGTAAATGCCCAAACTTACATATTACAAACGATAATTTAATATGCCTCACATGTGGTCCAAATGGCATATCACTTGATAATGGTATGCTTATAGTACCCTCATGTGTCATTATAGATAGAGTATGGCGTTCTGCTTTGATGATTCGCGAAAATGGAAAATGGCGTTATTCTCGCCCAACACCCAATCCAGGTGATAGTGAATGTACAGTTTATATAGATAATGAAAACCGAATAGTTTTAGATTGTAGAACAAAAACAACTCAAAGAAGAAAATATCTTTACAATATGAAAAGGGATGAATATACAGAAACTAATTCATCTATAATAGGTTCTTATGTGCAAGTGTCTGCTGAAATAATAAATGATGATGGTCTCTTTTATATGTGCTATCCAGAATCTCCTAACAACGAACGTAAGAATTTAACTTTTTACGGATCCAAGGATGGAATAAATTGGAAGAAAATCTTTTTAATTAACTCGAGTTCATCTTCTATTTATGGTTATTCTTCAATTACCCATAATAAAAACATGTTGATGATCAGCTATGAGACACCTGATGGTATTATTATGATGGATATTTCATCATGTAGAGATGCTATCAGACAAAACATTTTGAATGATTAAATATAATATCCACCTTGAATATGAAGAAGTTTTATCTTATTCTTTTTTATCTAATTATATCATCAACAATAAGAGCTCAATTATATTTTGGAGGGTCTGTTGGATTAGCCTTCGTAAAACAAAATGGTAATGATACTGAAACATTATTCAAGTTTGTTCCAGAAGTTGGTTATGTTATAAGTCAAGATTGGTCTGCAGGTTTAGCTTTTGGATACAAAAAGGGTTCGTGTTTGGTAGGTAAAGGCTATTATGAGCAGAATGTCAAATCGAAGGCCATAGGGGTACAACCTTATATTAGATTTACTCCATTACATGTTTCTATAGTTGATGTTTTTGTGGATGGATGTTTTACTTATGAAAGCATCATAGATGAAGGTACAAACATGAATGTTGGATTAAGACCAGGAATTTCTATAAGGCCAATTAAGCATTTGACTATAGTTTCACACATTGGCTTTCTGGGGGCAGAACTTTACAAGCCCAAAGATGGTGGGTCTAAAAATGGTATTGCAGGTCTTGATTTAGATGCTAGTAATTTAACATTAGGCTTGTTTTATAATTTTTGAATAAATTGAATATTTATTTGGTATTTGAGAATTGATTATATTTTATGATAGGAGGCGAGTTTCAAATTGCAGTAACTGATATTCTGAATGCTCAGAACCGGCATTTTGATGCGCCTGATGTATATGCTTATTCATCAGGCAGAGCAGCCTTATATCAGATACTTAAATATCTCAAGAAAGAAAAGGGAATAACTCATGTACTTCTGCCAGATTATCTTTGTAGCTCTGTTCTTGTTCCTATTAAGGATTTAAGGTTGGAGTATACTTTTTATCCGATTGATGGCCAATTAGAACTGATTGAATCAGAATTCTCCAAATTATATACAAAAGGCTCAGTTGTCCTACTGATTAATTACTTTGGATTAAAAGATCTTTCTAATCAGATTAAAACAATCAAGGGAATAGATGAAAATGCAATTATCATAGAGGACGATGTTCAGGCATACTATGAATTTAAGAAACCTCTTGATAGAGTCGACTTTAAATTTACCAGCCTTCGGAAGACATTTGCAGTGCCTGACGGTGGTTTGGTTAAAACCAAATATCATTTGCCAAAGGTCTCAACACCTAACACCTTTGGGCAGTATAAGGCAGCTGCTGCTTTGTTGAAATCCATGCGCGAGGGTAATTTCAACGACCAGATTTATTTGGAACTTTTTGAAAAGGGAGAGTCATTGATTGATAGTGAACAGGAATGTGGCATGAGTCAAATTGCGGAAAAACTATATTCTTTTATGAATGAGGATCATGTGAAGGTACGCAGATTAAATAATGCCCGCTATCTGATTGATGAATTGAAAAAGATTGGCATAGAACCTTTACTTCCTTTTAAAGAAGATTATGTACCTCTTTTTGTTCCTATCATAGTTAAGAATAGAGACAAAATACGTAAAACTATGTTCCAAAAGGAAATCTATTGTCCTGTTCACTGGCCATTGGATGGCATGGAGATTAAAAGAGGTGAGCAGATGGCAAGAGAAGAACTTTCACTGATTATAGACCAGCGCTATGGTCGTAGAGAGATGGATGAAATAATCTCTGTTTTAAAGGACACAATGAATGCATTATAAAGTTTGCATAGTAACCGCTGCGCGTTCTGAATATGGCTTATTGAAGTGGGTCATAGATGGCGTGTACCATGATAAGGAACTGGAACTACAATTGGTGGTGACAGGAGCGCATCTCTCAGAAGAGCATGGCTTGACCTATCGCTTTATCGAGGAGGATAGATACCCAATAACCGCCAAGGTGGATATGCAACTCTCTTCTGATGACAAGAAGAGTATTGTTCGTTCAATGGGTAAGTGTTCTGAGGGATTTGCTGAGTCGTTCGCTCAATTGCAACCTAATTTAGTCATGGTTTTGGGTGATCGATATGAACTTTTACCAATTGTCAGTGCAGCTTTGGTGATGGGAATACCAGTGGCTCACCTTTCTGGAGGAGATGTAACAGAGGGCGCTATTGATAATGAAGTGCGCAATGCAGTTTCGATGATGTCTGCCATTCATTTCCCTGGCGTAGAAAGTTCTGCAGAGAATCTTAGAAGGATGCTTGGGAAAGATGCTCCTATTTATACAGCAGGCGAACCAGGATTAGAAAGTTTTCTACGCTATGATTTGATGGATCGGGCAGAGTTGGCAGAGAGCCTCCAGTTGGATGTTAATAGGAAATGGTGTTTGGTAACCCTTCATCCTGAGACGAAATTAGGCCTTGATGCCAACATAAAGATGGTGAAAAACCTCTTTGCGGTGATGAGTCATACAGACGATGTGCAGTTTGTGATTAGTAAGGCCAATGCTGACTTTGGCGGCAAGCAGATTAATGATTTTTGGGATGAGGCAGTCAAACATGATGAATCTAAGTACAGACTCTTCACTTCATTAGGCCAAAGACGTTATCTTAGTTTTATGCGTCAGGCAGCCGGAGTCATTGGAAACTCATCCAGTGGCATCGTGGAAGCACCTTTCTTGGGAATTCCAGTTGTAAATATCGGTGATAGACAGAAAGGACGCCATCTTTGCAAGAACGTTATACAGTGTCGTAGAGATGTATCCAGTATTGAGGATGCATTTAGAAGAATGTTGGCACAGCCTAAGATTGTTGATACTTATTTTGGAGATGGCCATACATCGACTTTTGTGATAGAAAAGCTGAAGGCTTGGTTGAATACAAGAATTGCATGAATATAAAAATAGTAGAGCACTGGGATGAGGTGCTTGATACGTTCCTGCCAACAGAGCGTGACATCTATTTTAGAGAAGAATATGTTAGGCTCTATGAAACGGATAAAGAAAAGGCTGTATGCTGCATGCTAAACGATGGAGATCAAACGATGCTCTTTCCTTTTCTTAGTCGCACTTTTGACTATCAGGGACATACTTTGCATGATTTTGAGACTGCATACGGATATGGGGGGGCCATTTGGCATCAAACTGATGAAAAGTTTAAATCAGTAGCATTACAATTGATGGTAGATGAATTGAAACGACAGAATTATGTTGCTGGCTTTGTGCGCTTTCATCCACTGTTAGCTAATTATGATGGTTTTTCTGTAGGCAGACTCATTGAAGATAGAAAGACCATAGCCATTGATCTCTCATTAGAGGAGAATGAAATATGGATGCAGGAAATTCATACTAAGAATCGTAATGTCATCAAGAAGGGTGAAAAGAGTGGATTGACCTTTGTGGTAGATAATGACTATAAGTATCTTCCAGAGTTTATACGACTCTATGATGCCACGATGGATAAACTGGATGCAGCAGATTTTTATTATTTCAAACAGCAGTATTATGAGAAGTTTGTTAAAACATTACCCCATAGCTTCTTAGGCGTTGTATTATATGAGAATAGAGTGGTATCAGCCGCTATCTTTATGTATGAAGGTAGTTATGGGCATTATCATTTATCAGGAAGCGATGTTTCTGCACTGAAACTATCTCCAAATAACTATATGTTATGGAAAGCTGCTCTGGAACTGAAACGGCGAGGCGTAAAAGTGCTTCATTTGGGAGGTGGAACTACATCTGCTATAGATGACTCGTTGTTTTGTTTTAAGAGTCGTTTTTCAAACCATACTTATCAATTCTGTTTGGGTAAGTTGATATTTAATGAGCGACTCTATCATGATATCTGCTCGGATTGGGAGGCAAAGAATCCCGAGAAGGCAGAACATTATAAGCATTTTCTTTTGAAATACAAGTATTGAAATGAGTGTATATATCATAGCCGAAGCTGGCGTTAATCATAATGGTCGTTTAGATTTGGCTTTAAAACTTTGCGATGCAGCAAAAGAAGCAGGTGTTGATGCTGTAAAGTTCCAAACATGGAAAACGGAGAATATCGTGACAGCATCAGCCAGGCAAGCAGCCTATCAGACAGAAAATACTGGTGTAGAAGAAAGCCAGTATGATATGTTGAAGAAACTAGAGTTGAGCTATGCACACTTTGAAGAGATCCTGCATTATTGCAAGAAGATCGGTATTGATTTTCTATCTACTCCTGATGAGGAAGAAAGTCTGGAATTCTTGATGAATACGCTTCATCTGCCATTGGTAAAGATCGGTTCTGGAGAGGTGACGAACATACCTTATCTTAGAATTATAGCTTCCTACCATAAACCCGTCATTCTTTCAACGGGTATGTCAACATTAGCACAAGTAGCTGTGGCGTACGATACATTGATAAATGCCGGAGCTCCATCGGTGAGTTTGTTGCATTGCACAACCAATTATCCTTGTCCATACGATGAGGTTAATTTGAGAGCCATGCAGACGTTGAAAGATGCATTCAAATGCCAGGTAGGCTATTCTGATCACACGATGGGCACAGAAATCCCTGTAGCAGCAGTCGCAATGGGCGCAGAGATTATAGAGAAGCATTTCACATTGGATCGAAATATGGAAGGGCCAGACCATAAGGCATCTTTGGAGCCACAGGAATTGAAACACATGGTGCAGCAAATTCGCCATATAGAAACTGCACTTGGTGATGGTATCAAGCGACCCAATAAGAGTGAAGCCGAAAATGCAAAGGTCGTACAAAAGTCTATCCTTGCTAAAAAGCCTATTATGAAGGGCGAAAATTTAACTGAGGATAAATTAACAGTTAAAAGGACAGGTGAAGGAATAAGTGCATCCTTGTGGGATTCCGTAATTGGAGCCCCTGCTGTTAAAGACTTTAATATTGATGAACCGATAAAACTTTATTAAAATGAATATACTGATTACAATTTGTGCCAGAGGAGGATCGAAAGGCATTCCTGGAAAGAATATCAAAATGATGAATGGTCACCCACTTATTTGGTATACCATTCAAACAGCAAAGCAATATCAGCAAAGAGTCCCTGATGTAGATATCGTTTTATCAACAGATTCGGACGAGATAAGAAGAATTGCTAAGGATTGTGGTTTGGATTCTGATTACAAACGTCCTGACTATTTAGCAAACGATACTTGTGGAAAAATGGATGCAATCAAGGATGCTCTTCTCCATTATGAAAAACAATATGGGAAGCGATATGATTATCTACTAGATATGGATGTGACTTCGCCCTTACGGAATGTAGATGATTTATTGGCAGCATTTAAAATAATAGATAAAGAAAAAGGTGCAGTAAATCTCTATTCCGTTAGTCCTGCAGGGAAAAATCCCTATTTTAACATGGTAGAAAAGAAGGCAAATGGTTTTTATAATTTGGTGAAGGATGATGTGTTGTCATTGTCAAGACAGGCTGCTCCAAAAGTATATGAACAGAATGCGTCTTTCTATTACTATAGGAGAGAATTCTTTGATATGGGTTATAAGAGTTCGGATACAGACAGATCAACCATCTATCTCGTACCTCATATTTGCTTTGATTTGGATAATCCTATTGACTTTGAGTTTATGTCATATTTGATGGCAAACAATAAGTTAGATTTTGAATTATGAGAATTGTATTAATAGGCATTGGCTCAATAGCTAAGAAACATATAAAAGCCATCAGAAAGATAGACCAAGAGGCTGAGATTTACGCCTTAAGGTCATCAAGAGATGCTGCTAAATATGAGGATGTAAAGGATTTTTATGAGTATGATGACATAAAAGAGATAGCTCCAAATTTCATTATTATCTCTAATCCAACATCCAAGCATTTTGAAACTATCGAGACATTGCTACCTTATAACATTCCTCTTTTTATAGAGAAACCTGTCTTTGCAGAATTAGGACATGATGATGTTATTAAGGAGATAGAAGAAAAGCAGATACTGACATACGTTGCATGCGACATGCGCTTTATGGATTGTCTAACATGGCTACATCAGTATGTTGCAGAGCATAAACAGGAACTTCGCATCAATGAAATCAATTGCTATTGCGGCTCTTATCTCCCGGAGTGGAGGCCAGGCACAGACTTTCGGAAATGCTATAGCGCGATTCCAGAATTAGGCGGCGGCGTACATATTGACTTGATTCATGATGTGGATTATGTATATTGGATATTTGGTAAACCAGAGAGTCATAAAGCTATTTTCAGAAACGTGTCATCATTGAATATCAGGGCATACGATTACGCAAACTTTAATCTTATATATCCAGATTATTGTGCTAATGTGGTTCTGAATTATTATAGACGTGATGCCAAACGATATATGGAGATTCTCTTTGATGATTGTACATGGACTGTTGACATGCTAAAGAATGAGATAACCAGCAGCAATGGTGACCTCATCTATTGCTCTGAGCAAACGGGGTCGGATGAATATGAAGCACAGATGCGTTATTTTATGAGGTTGGTGAAACAAAGTGCGACTACTTCGATGAATTCTGCGTCAGAAGCTTACGATGTATTGAAAATTTGTTTAAGTGAATCATAGCATGAAAATAATAGTTATTGGACTTGGCTCAATGGGAAAGCGAAGAATACGTTTGCTTTCTGAGCATCATGATATAGAATTGTTCGGCATTGATAGTCAACAGAATCGCTGCGATGATGTAAAAGAGAAGTTTGGCATTAAATGCTATGCTAGCATAGCTGAAGCGGTAGAATCAGAGCGCCCTGATGCAGCAGTTATTAGTACTTCTCCATTGTCACATGCAGCAATCATCAATGAGTGTCTGAAAAGTAATCTTCATGTTTTTACTGAAATCAATCTTGTTTCAGATGGATATGAAGAGAATATGAGACTGGCAAAAGAAAAAGGTTTAACCCTTTTCTTGTCATCAACTTTCCTCTATCAGGCTGAGACTTTAAAGATCATTGAAAGGGTAAAATCATCAAATGTCAGCAAACTGAACTACATCTATCATGTAGGCCAGTATTTGCCAGACTGGCATCCATGGGAGAGTTATAATAATTATTTCATTGGAAATCCAAGAACAAATGGATGCCGTGAGATCCTAACAATAGACCTACCTTGGATTGTGACTGCTTTTGGAAATATAAAGTCTGTTCAAGTAATGAAGAGCAAGAATACAGATTTGAATATTGATTATAATGACAACTATCTTATCATGCTAGAACATGAAACGGGTGCGAAAGGTGTTTTTGCGGCTGATGTTGTAGCAAGAAAGGCTGTACGTCACTTTGAAGTCTATGGAGAGGACTTGCATGTAACATGGGATGGTACACCGGAAACATTGATTGGATACGATTTTGATAATAAGGAAGATGTGTCATTGCTGGCTGATTTAAGCGCAGAACATATCGAAGGATATTCCAATTTGATAGATGAGAATCCATATAGAGATGAGCTGAACGCATTCCTGGCAGCAGTGAATGAAAACAAGAGACCTATGTGGGATTTTGAGAAAGATTTGAGCTTATTGAGGGTCATCGATTCAATTGAAGCATAAATGAAGAGATATGAACAATTCTCATTTGATTAATAAAAATAAAACTCTTCTGGAGGCACTTATACAAATAAACTCGCTATATCCAGAACCTTTAGTTCTCTTTGTGGTTGATGATAACCAGAGAATGGTAGGAACTCTGACTGATGGTGATTCCAGAAGGGCATTGATAGCAGGCGCTTCTGTTAACGATAAGGCAGAGAAAGTTATGCATCGCGATTTCAATTATATGAAAGTTGATGACATCCATAATGTAAAGGAAATACGTCGTCAGAAAGAGATGCTAATGAAACTCGTGCCTATTTTGGACGATGAGAAGCATATAGTTGATATCATTAATTTGGAGAAATATAAAACTCGCCTGCCCGTAGATGCGGTCATGATGGCTGGTGGAAAAGGAGAAAGACTCCGTCCTTTAACAGAGAAAACCCCTAAGCCGCTATTACCTGTAGGAGATAAGGCTATTATAGACCATAATGTAGATAGATTGATTAACTATGGCGTTCAGCATATCAGCGTAACAGTCAATTATCTGAAAGAGCAGATAGAGAATCATTATCAAGAGCCACGTAATGGCATACAGATACAAACAGTTCGCGAACCCAAGTTTTTAGGAACAATTGGTAGCATCAAGTTTGTACCAAAGTTTTATAATGATACTGTTCTGCTTATGAACAGCGATGTTTTTACCAACATTGATTATGAGGATTTCTATCTTCATTTCCAGCAGCATGATGCAGAAATGTCGGTAGCAGCCATTCCGTATAATGTTAGTATTCCATATGGCATTTTGGATCTTGATGGTCGTAATATACAAGGTCTTTTAGAGAAGCCCAAATACACTTATTATGCCAATGCAGGTATTTATTTGATTAAACGAAGAGCGTTGGATGAGATTCCTGACGAGACTTTCTTTAATGCAACGGATTTAGTAGAGAAACTGATAGCTGAAGGCAAGAAGGTTATCAGATACCCGCTTAATGGTACATGGATTGATATAGGTAATCCTCAGGAATATCAAAAAGCAAAAGATTTAGTTAAACATTTATATTCATAAATATGTATCAAGTAGCAATTATTGGAGCAGGCCAGCTTGGAAGCAGACATTTGCAGGGTCTAAAACTTGCATCATCTCCATTGTCAATAACTGTGATGGATAGTAATGATGAGTCTTTGAACGTTGCAAAAGAAAGATATGATGCTGTATCGCCAATTGGCGAGAAGAATATCAATTATGTAAATAGTATAGACAAACTCCCATCAGAACTGGATCTAGTAATTATTGCAACAGGATCGAAACCAAGAGCAGCTATCGTACAATCACTTTTAAATCATGCAATAGTCAAGTATTTGGTATTAGAGAAAGTTCTTTTCCCTTCTTTAGCTGATTACAATAATGTTGGTCGTCTACTAAAGGATAAAGGTGTAAGATGTTGGGTTAATTGTCCTCGCAGAATGTTTGGCATGTATAAGCAAATCAAGGAGACCGTTGACCCGACGAAGCCTATCTATATGACAAATGCTGATGAAGACTGGGGACTTTGTTGTAACGCTATCCACATGATAGATATATTCCTGTATTTTACAGGGGAGACATCCTATACAGTAGAAACGAGATGCCTGAATGATGAGATTGAAGACAGTAAGCGAGGAGGCTATATTGAAATGACAGGAACAATAAAGGTTACGACACCTAAGGGAAATGAACTAACCCTGATTTCTGAGAAGGATTTCAAGGGTGAAAAGAATTTTATGATTGAGAATGGTCATAATATGTTTATTGTTTCCGAAGGTGAAGGTAATTGGTCTATAAATGATAATACTTACCAATATTCAATGCCATATCAAAGTCAGTTAACAGGAGTCTTGGCAGATGAACTTTTGATAACCGGAGGTTGTTCGCTTACACCATATAATACATCTGTAGAGTATCATAAGCCCTTTATTGAGGCTATACTTACGAAATATAATGTTATTAAGGGCAATCCAGATAACAAGATTCTTCCAATTACTTAACAAATACGATTATGGCAAATATTTGGATAATAGGTGCCGGTGGCATCGCTATAGAATATACCAAGGTTCTGCAAGCCTTGAAGAAAGAGTTCACTGTAATAGGTCGTGGACATGAGAAAGCACAGGCATATTATGAGACGACGGGTATAAAGGCAATAGAAGGAGGATTGGATGCATATCTTCAGACAAAGCCAAATGTTGCAGAATATGCAATAGTTGCTGTCAATGTGAACTGTCTGGCTTCTACTACCATCTCTTTGATGAAAGGTGGTGTGAAGAAGATTTTCTGTGAGAAGCCTGGATTTAATGAACCTTCAGAATTGGATGAAGTAGTTTCAGTGGCAAAAGAAACAGGAGCAAAGGTGTTCTATGCCTACAATCGTCGTTTCTTTGCATCAGTTCTGAAAGCAGAAGAGATCATAAAGGAGGATGGTGGTATGACGTCCATGAATTTCGAATTTACAGAATGGGGGCATGTAATCGCGAATACAGACCATCCTGCAGAGGTGAAGAAAAATTGGATGACAGCCAACTCATCACATGTAATAGATTTGGCATTCTTTGTAGGAGGCGCCCCGACACAGATGTCATCATATACTTCAGGGGAACTCACATGGCACAAGCCCTCTTGCTTTGTTGGCGCAGGAGTAACCAATAAAGGAATCCTTTTTAATTATCAGGCAAACTGGGATGCACCTGGTCGTTGGGCAGTAGAATTCCAAACACCTTTGCATCGCATTTACCTAAAACCTATGGAACAACTTCAACTTCAAGATAAAGGGAGCGTGAAAGTTTATCCAGTAGAGATCGATGATCAGTTAGATAAAGATTTCAAGCCTGGATTCTATTTAGAAACAAAAGTATTCTTGGAGGGTGATTACTCTCGACTCTGTTCGTTGGAGCAGCAGGAAGAGCATTTGAATAATATATATTTTAAGATTTTAGGCCAATGAAAGTCGTTTTATTAGCTGGTGGTTTTGGCTCTCGTATTAGCGAAGAGAGCCAGTTTAAACCTAAACCAATGATTGAGATTGGAGGTATGCCTATATTATGGCATATCATGAAGGAGTATGCTTATTATGGATATACTGAGTTCATCATTTGTGCTGGCTATAAGCAGGAATATATTAAACAATGGTTCGCTAATTATTTCCTATATAACTCTGATGTGACCTTTGATTACGGCAATGGTCTTAATGAGATGGTTGTACATCAGAGTAACCTGGAACCTTGGAAAGTGACCATTGTTGATACGGGTTATAATACGATGACAGGAGGACGTATTAAGCGAATACAGAAGTATGTCGGAAACGAGCCGTTTATGCTAACGTATGGTGATGGCGTTTGCGATGTGGAGATAGATAAACTAGTAGAATTTCACAAGAGTCATGGTAAACTCGCAACTCTGACAGCAGTGAAGTTGGCACAGGATAAAGGCGTTCTTGATATAGGAGGTGATAATGCGGTAAAGGCTTTTAGAGAGAAAAACTCAACTGACGGAGCACCCATCAACGCAGGATATATGGTTCTCCAACCCGAAGTATTTGATATGTTGGATGGAGATTCATGTGTATTTGAAAAGACTGCATTGGTTGAATTGGCAAATAAAGGAGAATTGATGTCTTATGTTCATACAGGTTTCTGGCAGTGCATGGATAATGTTAGAGAAAAATCAATGCTTGAAAAGTTACTCGCTGAAAACAAAGCACCATGGAAGAGATGGGAACGCTCTGTGCCAAATGTTCCTGATTATGCTAAATAAAAAGATAAGATATGTCTAAAAAAGAAGAATTAAAGGCTAAAATCCTTGAGCTGACTCGTGAATATTATAAGGAGGTTCATGTCCAGAAGGGGGAGTTTGAACCTGGCAATTCATTTGTCCACTATGGTGGCCGCTACTTCAATGATGAGGAGATGGTAAACCTTGTGGACTCTTCGTTGGATTTCTGGCTAACTCAAGGTCCATGGACGCATAAGTTTGAGCGTCGGCTAGCAGATTGGTTGGGCGTGAAATGTTGTGCAGTAACCAATTCAGGTTCCAGTGCAAACCTTCTGGCATTCTACACCCTGACTTCGCATAAATTGGGCGACCGTAGAATCAAGAAGGGTGATGAGGTGATCACTGTGGCAGCAGGATTCCCCACCACTGTTACACCAATTATCCAGTATGGCGCTATCCCTGTGTTTGTAGATGTAGCACTTCCCGGATTTGATATTGATGTCAATCAGTTGGAGGCAGCTTACTGCCCCAAGACCAAGGCTGTGATGATGGCCCATTCATTGGGTAATCCCTTCAATCTGAAGGCTGTTCTTGCTTTCTGTGAGAAACACAATCTTTGGCTGATTGAGGATAACTGCGATGCCCTTGGTTCTGAATATACGATTGATGGTGTGACCAAGAAAACAGGCACCTGGGGCCACATAGGTACCAGCAGTTTCTATCCTCCTCATCACATGACAATGGGTGAAGGTGGTGCAGTCTATACCAACGATCCGTTGCTGAACAAGATTACGCTATCCTTCCGTGACTGGGGGCGTGACTGCTGGTGTGCATCTGGTGTGGATAACACTTGCCGTATGCGCTTCACTGGTCAGTTTGGTGAACTGCCTCAGGGTTACGACCATAAGTATGTTTACAGCCACTTTGGCTTCAACCTGAAAATTACGGATATGCAGGCTGCTGTGGGTTGCGCCCAGTTGGATAAGCTTGATCAGATTGTGGCTGCCCGTCGTGCTAACTACCAGATGTTGTATGATGGACTGAAAGATGTGCCTGGTTTGATCCTCCCTGTAGCAGAGGCTAATAGTAATCCATCTTGGTTCGGTTTTTTGATTGCCGTGAGGGAAGATTCCGGTTTCACCCGTAATGAACTGACTGGTTATTTGGAGCAGAATAAGATTCAGACACGTAATCTCTTTGCCGGTAACTTGACAAAGCATCCTTGCTTTGATGAGATGCGCCAGACAGGTGAGGGCTATCGCATCGTAGGAGAACTGAAGAACACCGACTTTGTGATGACCAATGGATTTTGGATTGGCGTTTTCCCTGGAATGACCAAAGAGATGAACGAGTGGATGATTAAGTGCATTAAAGATTTCTGTAAGTCACATGCTAAGTTATTATGAATATAGATATATTCAATAATTTCTATAAAGGTAAACGCGTCCTTGTAACTGGCCATACCGGTTTCAAGGGTTCTTGGCTCTCCATCTGGCTTCACGAACTGGGAGCAGAGATTGTTGGCGTAGGTCTTGAACCTTATAGCGATAAAGATAACTTTGTTCTTTCTGGCATTGGTAAGAGGATCAAGGCAGACATACGTGCCGATATTCGTGATGGTCAGAAGATGAAAGATATCTTTGCAGAGTGTCAGCCAGAGATAGTCTTTCACTTGGCAGCTCAACCTTTAGTACGTCTCAGTTATGATGAGCCAGTGATGACCTATGAGTCTAATGTCATGGGCACCATCAATATTATGGAGGCTATTAGAGCTACTGATAGTGTGAAGGTCGGCGTGATGATAACCACCGATAAATGCTATGATAATAAGGAGCAAATGCGTGGGTACAAGGAGGACGACCCGTTTGGCGGTTATGATCCATATAGTTCTAGTAAAGGAGCATGCGAGATTGCCATACAAAGTTGGCGCAGGAGTTTCTTTAATCCTGAGGATTATGGAAAGAAACATCACGTAAGCTTGGCCAGTGTACGTGCTGGCAATGTGATAGGAGGAGGTGACTGGGCATTAGATCGTATCATTCCAGATTGTATCAAGGCTATGGAGGCCAATAAGGTCATAGAGATTCGTTCTCCGAAAGCTATCCGCCCATGGGAGCATGTACTGGAGCCTCTATCAGGCTATATGATGCTTGCACAGAAGATGTGGGAAAATCCCACAGAATATTGCGAGGGTTGGAATTTTGGACCTGAAAATGATAGTATCAGTACTGTATGGGATGTGGCCTCTGCTCTTGTTGAAAACTCTGGAAAAGGAGAATTAAAAGATGTATCAGACCCCAATGCTGTGCATGAGGCCAATCTATTGATGCTTGATATCACAAAGGCCAAAACAAGGCTCGGTTGGAAACCGCGTTTGGATGCAAAGCAAACTATTGATTTGGTTGCAGACTGGTATAAGCGTTATAAGAAAGATAATGTCTATCAGCTCTGTATAGAAGAAATTGAAAAATTCCTAGCATAAAAATGGAAAGCATTTTCTTAATAGGTGGCTCTGGTTTTATTGGTAAGAACCTTGTAGAATATCTGTCAGAGAAATACAATGTCACAGTAGTTGACAAATATATTGATGAGGAGTTCTTCAAGAGATATCCCTTGGTTGAGACTATTAAGATAGATCTTGTGGAGGAGCATATTTCTGAAGGATATGCAACCCCAGATTATATTATCAATTTGGCATCAATCGTAACAGCAGAACGCGATTTCAGTTTGTTTGATGGTTTGATTTCGACAAATTTGAAGGTGCTGCTGAACCTGTATGAACGCTATAAGGATGACAAACGACTGAAACTGTTTATCCAGTTCGGTAGTTCTGAGGAATATGGAAGCGAGGGTTCACCTTTCGTAGAGTCAATGAGAGAGCAGCCGAGTTCGCCTTATGCGTTGGTAAAGCAGTTGACAGTTAATACAGCCTTGATGCTTCATGCTAATTACGGATTCCCTGCCATGGTTGTAAGACCAGGAAACCTGTTTGGGAAATACCAGAATAAGGCTAAGTTTATACCCTATGTAATTTCACAGTTAAAAGCTGGTCAACCACTTGATGTAACACCGTGTGAGCAGAAACGAGATTTCATATCCGCAACCGATTTTGCTTGGTGTATAGGTAAACTTCTTGAGAACTATACCAAATGCAGAGGCGATATAGTTAATGTGTCTAGTGGAAAGAGTATGGCTCTCAAAGATATCATAGAATTGTCCAAAGGGTTGATAGGGAGTAACTCGGAGGTCAATTATGGAGCAAGATCCTATCGTGAAAATGAAGTTATGGATTTGAGATGCTCAGTACATAAATTAGAAAAAATTATAAAATCGGACATCGCTTTCGATATGGAGAAAAGCCTTGAAGAGCTAATCAATAATATAGATTAGACAATCGTATGATAGATAAGGTAATTAATAACATGATATTAGGAGCAGGTATCTCTGGTCTTGGTGCGAGCTATGCTTTAAGACAAAAAGGAGAAGATTCACTTGTTCTTGAGAAAAATGACAGTATTGGAGGGTTGTGTGGTTGTTTCTCAATCAATGGCTTTCGATTTGATAGATTTATTCATCTATCTTTCTCAACAATAGATGTGGTAAATGAAATCTTCTCGAAAGTTGAGGGCGGAATTCTCCGACATATACCCAATCCTTCAAATATTTACAAAGGGAAATGGATAAAGCATCCAGCTCAGAACAATCTATTTGTTCTTGATGAGGATGAAAAAAAGAAAATATTAGATGATTTCAGAAGACGTCCAGATGCAGCAAATGTCAATGTGAAGAATTACGAAGAATGGCTTCGACTTCAGTTTGGCGACTACTTTGCAGAGCATTTTCCAATGGTATATACCCGCAAGTACTGGATGAAAGAAGCTCACGAACTAAGAACAGAGTGGGCGGGAAGTAGAATATATCAGCCTTCTTTGGAAGAAGTAATTGCAGGGAGTAAAGCGGAGGATGAAAGGATTACTTATTATGCAAAGGAAATGAGGTATCCAAAATATGGAGGATATCAACATTTTTTGGATGTTATGGCGAAAGAATCCCAAATTACATGTAATACTACAGTAAAACATATTGATGTAATTAATAAGATCGTAGTAGCTGAAGATGGTCAATCATATACTTATAATAGATTAATATCATCTTTACCTTTGACAGAACTTATACCCATGATGGATAATGTTCCAGACTCAGTCAAAGAGGCTACATCAAAACTAGAAGCTACATGTGGATATCATGTAAGTATTGCGCTTAAGGGGAATCGTATTCCACCATATCTGTGGTGGTATATCTATGATGAAGATAATCTCGCTTCTCGTGTTTATTCTCCGTCAATGAAATCGCCAGATAATGCGCCCCAAGGATGTAGTAGTCTTCAGATGGAGGTGTATTGTAAGGAGAATGAGTATACAGAACAGGAAATCATAGATGGAACAATTGGCAAACTTGTGGAGCTAGGCATTATTAATCAGGAAGATATACTTTTTACACATCTAGGTTTCGAGAAATATGCCAATGTGATTTTCACAGAACCTATTTATGAAGCAAGGAAGACGGTGAGAGATTATCTCAAATCAGTTGGTATAGAGACTATTGGTCGCTTTGGAGAGTGGGATTATCTTTGGAGTGACCAGGCCTTGGTTTCAGGATTAAGAATACAATAACAATGATAGAAGATCTAATCATAATTATACCGACCCACAATCGACAGCATTATCTGCGACGTGTGATTAAGTATTATTCTGAATTTCCTTGTAAAGTATATATATGTGACTCCAGCAAGAAAAAGGCTGATGTGGAGAGTTGTGGGACTATCATATACCGCTGGGTACCGCAATCGAACTTCTATGGCAAGGTGTTGGATGTACTTAATGAGACATCCGCAGATTTCTATGCATTGTCGCCTGATGATGATTTTCTGAAACAAGAGACACTGAAGGAATGCTATGAGGTATTGAAAGAGAATGAGGATTATTCATTCGGCGCCGGGAGGCAGGTGCTTTTCAAAGAGGGATTTAAGGAAGGATTCTATACTATAGAATCAACAAATAAGCTACAGGGAATAAATGAAATATCTTTTGAATCCCGCGAGGCATATATAAAGTATTTCTGGGAGCATTATCAGAATATACTTTGGTCTATATTCAGAAAAGATGTAATAAAAGCTGCATTTATTTGTTTGTTAGAGTGTAATTTCTGTAACGGGAATTTTGTTGAAATGACGCTTGGAATAGAGGGTATGAGAAGAGGAAAGGTATATTTGTCTTCTAATGGACTTAATTATAGAGAAATAATAGATTTGGATCATTGGGGAGATCAGACCGCTCCGATTTCTTTAGGGAATATAAATAATCCGGAATTACACACCGACATAATGAGATTTGAGGATTACTATAAGGATGACGGCGGGTTTGCCTTATGGTGTATTAATAACTACCTGCATGCGAATGAGACGCTGTGGAGACGTGGTAAGGTGTTTCTAAATAAACTCTTCCCAGAAACGGTTTTGATGTTATATAGGGCTATTCGTCATTCAAAAGGATCTAAACTTGAGAATTATTATGAAGATGATTCTATGAGATCTTTAATAGGAAATGCCATAGAATTAACCAAATAGTATTTGATAGATGGTCGAAGATAAAACCACCTCAAGAATAGCTAAGAATACTTTAGCATTGTATATTAGGTCATTTGTTACAATGCTATTGTTGCTTTATACGTCAAGACTGACACTTCAGTTGTTAGGCGTTAATGATTATGGTGTCTATAATGTTGTGGGTGCTGTGGTCGTTTTTTTTGCTGTTCTTGACAATGCGATGAGTGCTGCATACCAACGCTTTTTAAATTTTGAAATGGGGCAAGGGTCTGCAGATATAGTTAATAGGGTCTTTTGTACTTCTGTTACTATTCAGATTGTAATCGCTATATCTTTATTTGTAATTTCAGAAATCGTCGGTTTATACTTGTTATATAATCATCTTGTTATTCCTGAGGGTAGGATGGTCGCAGCTTTTTGGGTATTTCAATTTAGTGTAATTACGTTAGTCGTAAATATATTAATAATACCATATAATGCACTAATTGTTGCAAAAGAGAAGATGACGGCGTTTGCATATATTGATGTTGTGAATACATTGTTGAAACTAATTGTAGTTGTAGTTCTTTTTTATATAGAATGGGATAGGCTTATAATGTATGGCTTCTTTTTGATGCTTATACAATTATTAACATGCTTGTTATATTTGTTTTATTGTACAAAGAATTTTAAAGAAAGTAAATACCGATTTATATGGAGCAAAGTAATTGCTTACAAAATGTTATCTTTTTCTTTATGGACAGCAATTAGTTCTATTGCATATATGATTATGATGCAAGGCTTAGCGATGCTTTATAATATTTATTATGGTATTGTAGCAAGTGCTGCTATAGGAATTGGAAATCAAGTCATGCTTTCAGTACGAAAACTAGCAGGTAATTTAGCAATTTCTTTTGCCCCGCAAATTGTTAAGAGATACTCGATTGGAGATTATGAAAATGTTTCTTTAATTTGGGATATTGGATCAAAAGCAACTGTCTTTCTGTTCGCTGTTTTCGCCGTGCCTTTAATTCTTAATATTGATTATATTTTGGGACTATGGCTAACCACTGTCCCTCAGTATGCAGCAGGTTTTTCCTGCATTCTTCTATTAGAAAATTTAGTTCGTTGTTTGGCTGGAAATGCAAGTACCATTGTAAGAGCTACTGGCAATATTGTGAAGTATGAATTAATAATTAACTGTATTCGTATTGTGACTTTTGCTTTTATTTTTATATCCTTTGTATTTATATGTAATATATATGCCCCTTATATTGTCTATTTTTTACATACAATTATTGAAGTGGTCTATAGTGCATATGTTGGGTGTGAGTGTATTTATTATAGTAGGACGAAATATTATCTTAATAATTGTCTGTTGATTCTAGTTACCTTGGCTATTTGTTTTTTAATTCCAATGTATTTATGTCATGAAGCAACTAGTCCCTTGACCCTTATTTTTAATGTTCTTGTAACGATTATTGTTATATCTATTGTTTTTCTATTTGTTGGATTCCTTCCTGGTGAGAGGAAGGTTATCTGTAAAAAAATGTCAAATTTAAAAAGTTTTATTAACTAGTTATTTTATGAAAGACGTTGATGTAATAATATGCAATACAAACATGGCAGTGCCGAGTACAATATCCCTTATAGATAGTTTAAAGAACCGGACTGTTATTTTACTTAGTGACACTACTAACATTATAGTGTTATTTGAAACACTGCATTATTCCAATGTTAAGATAATACAATATACAAATGTAAGAAGATGGAGATTGTGGTCACCACGACGTGAACTTATGAACAAAATGAAACCATATAAAGTAAATGATCTTTATTTCTTTCATTTTGACTATGGAGGCCTTGCAAACTGGTATTTAAAGGTGGTCGGCAAAAAAGCCAACGTTAACTTCTGTAAATTATTTGACAGGAAACCTTATAAGAAAATTCCTTTCTGGAAATGCGCTTATCCTAAACTGAATGAGTTTGTTAGATTTGGAGTTTGGATGGATTTCCATGATAATATGATTCCTTCTACTCCAGATTCATTCTATAACTATATTAATGCAAAAACAATTATTATACCTATTAGCGATAGTGCCATACAATTAGCTTTAAATCATCTAGGACTAGGTAACTCTGACAAGCGAATTCTTTTACTAACTGGATCTGTTGTCGCTGGTGGATATGTAAATAGAGATGATTATGAGGAATATATTAATTTGGTCATAGATGCAGTAGGAAAAGAAAACATAATGATGAAATGTCATCCTCGATTTGAAGACTTGTTTGGAGAAGAGCAACAATTGCCCTCTATTCCCAATTATATTCCTGGAAATTTGTTTCTGTATAATTTTGATTTGGTTATTGGATATAATAGTTTGATGCTGGCAGAGGCAGCTAGAAAGGGTGTGAAAACGATTTCTTTAATAGAAATAATACCGCCATCAAATGATCAATTAAGAGTTTTCTCTAGAAATTATATTCAAGAAAGGCTGGAGGGAAAGGGAGTGGTTCTTTATCCCACCTCCATTGAAGAATTGAAATTGCAAATAATATAATATGATATCACGAGTATTAAAATGGATTCGTAAGCAAATGCTTATGAAAAAGTTCAAGGAAGCAAATTTAGATCACGTTGCCCTGGGTCCAGAGTTGGATAAAAGGTTTGAAATACGCCATCCGGAAAGGCTGACAATTGGCTTTCGAACAGCAATCAATGGAGACTGTTTTATTAATGCCTGGGGTGGGGTAATTATTGGTAAATATTGCCATATAGGAAAAGGCTTAACAATTTATAGTCACAATCATAATTGGAAATCGGAGGAATACATTCCTTATGACAGCAAAGATATTATAAAACCCGTAAAAATAGGAGATTGTGTATGGATAGGGGCAAATGTAACTATAGCCCCAGGAACAGAAATTGAGAATGGTGTTATAATTAGCAATGGGGCTGTAGTCTTTGGAAAAATACCAAAGTGTGCAATTATACGAGGTAATCCGGCACAAATAATTGGTTATAGAGACATTGAGACATATAATAAGCTCGAATCTCAAGAGAGGTTTATGTAGACATCTATTATATCTATTTTAACTATTATTACTAAATTCTCATTTATAATGAAGTCCTTGATGATACATCTCATGCTAATTTTAAAAATTGATTTGTTTTTTGACAAATTTAAAAATCTTATTGATGAATGTAGAATACAAAGATTGAGCAAGAAAAGTGGAACACCTATAGGCTATGTTCAACAAGGTTGGCATTCTCCAATTATTGCTAGTGCAAATAATGAAGGTAATTTCTCGATAGGAAAATGTAGTAAATTGAAATCGGATTCCTTTATCGAATGTATGGGAGGAGTGCGGATAGGTGATTTTTTTCATACAGGAAGAGGACTAACTATTTTTTCTGCCAACCACGATTATAATAAAGGAAGTGCGATACCATATGGGGAAGAGGTCGAATTAAAAGAAGTGGTAATTGGAAACTGGGTATGGTGTGGAGCCAATGTGACGATTGTGCCTGGTGTTCATATAGGCGATGGAGCGGTCATTGGCTCAGGAGCTGTTGTGACAAAAGATGTGCCAGAGTGTGCGGTAGTGGGCGGAAATCCAGCAAGAGTGTTGAAATACAGAAATAAAGAGACTTTCTATAAATTGAAAGCCGAAGGCAAATTTAATTAGAGAAAAATAGTTATTTTGATGATTAGAACAGCGGTAATATTAACGGTACATAATAGAAAAGAAATAACTCTACAAGGCCTAAGATCGCTTTATACTGCGATAGAAGTTTTGGGTACAGGTTACATCTTTGATGTTTTTATGACAGACGATGGTTGTACTGATGGTACAGGAGAGGCTGTGGCGGCTGAGTTCCCGGATATTCATATTATTAAAGGTGATGGTAGCTTGTTCTGGGGAGGAGGGATGCGTTTAGCATGGAATGCAGCAATAGAATCTGATGTGGATTATGACTATTATCTCTGGTTTAATGATGATTCTGAATTATATGATAGTGCATTAAAAGAAATTTTAGATGGCCCTTCCGACGATTGTATAGTAACTGGAGCTTTTTGTGATAGTAATCATAAGCCATCATATGGTGGAAGAAATCGAAATGATCAAATACTAGAACCCAATGGAGCGACGCAAGAGGTTTATATGATGAATGGAAACTTGGTGCTGGTTCCTCCTACAATATATGCCGCGATAGGTAACATTACACCACATCTTCTTCATGGAGGTGGTGATTTTGATTATGGGTTCAGAGCGCAAAAGGCGGGATATAAAGTATTGTTGACTAAAGCTTATGTGGGGGTTGCTGACAGACATGACGAGTTTATTCCTAAATATTGTAATAAGGAGTTGGGCTTTAAAAAGAGATGGGATATTATGCATAATCCAGTTTATTCTCCTTATGAATATCTAAAATATAATATTAGACATCACGGCTTTTTTACGGCAATAAAGTCTTATCTTATATGCTATATTGGTGTATTACTTCCTGCAGTGTATGTGAAGTTGAAAGGTTTGAATAAAAAAAAGTAAGGCTGATTATGGTTCCGTATTTTCTCGTTTTATTAATTATTTTTGTGTTAGCATTAATAGACCGACATTGCAATAATAATGTTTTTAAAATACTGGTTTTCGTTGTATTTACACTTTTTTCTGGCTTAAGATATAATGTGGGAATAGATTATCCTAGTTATATAGAAATTTTTAATTATGAAGAGTTTACAAAGGAACCTGGTAGAACTTTTATGATTAGCCTAGTAAAGGGCATATATGGAACAGGACAATTATATATTTTTGTTATGGCTGTAATTACAGAGTTCTTTGCGTACAAAACACTAATTAGGTATGAAAAGAACAACTTTTGGTTTCTAACAATAATATATTATTGTGTATCTCTATTTTATATTGCATCATTTAACGGATCAAGACAATATATGGCAATTGCTGTAATGTTGTGGAGCCTTCATTATGTTGAGAATAGTTTTTTAAAGTATATGACAATATCCTTGATAGCCGGTTTTGCATTTCATTTCTCAGCATTAGTGTTTATACCACTCTACTTTTTTTTAAAACATTCTTTTTCAAAAAAATATTTGATAATTATTCTAATTTGTGTTATCTTTGCAAATCAAATGCTTATTGAACTACTTAATTATACCCCTTATGCAAAATATTTGGTTTATATGGATAATGATGGAAGAGAAAACAAGGTTCAATTTACACAATATATTTTGTTGATTATTTCTTTCTTTTTAGTATTATTTGGGGATATATTTAAGAAATTTGGAAATAACATAGTTTTATATAATATGAATGTTTTATGTTTATATACTCTAACGCTTGTTATACTACAAGATATTCCTTCTTTTATTGGCCTTTTCCAAAGATTCAATAACTATTTTGTGTATTCATATTTGTTGATTATCCCTGCTGTATTATCTTCAATGAAAAAACATACAGCTGCATTATCAAAAATATTATTAGTTATTTTTTCTATAGGCTATTTAATACTGACTGTCGTTGTTAAAGGTGAACATCATATGATAGTGCCATATGATATGAATTTTATATTATTTCATATTTGAGCGTAAAAATGGAGAAAGGATTAGTTTCGGTTGTTATTCCAACATATAAGAGAAACGATACTCTTACAAGAGCTATAGACAGTGCTATAGGCCAGACCTATAAGAAACTGGAAGTCCTTGTAGTGGATGATAATAATGAGGGAGATGAGTATAGTAAATCTCTGAGGAAGATTATTTCTTCTTATGATGGCTGTGATAATTTAAGGCTAATAACACAGCCCAAGCATATCAATGGTGCTGAAGCAAGGAATGCCGGTATTAGGGCTGCAAAAGGAGAGTGGATTGCTTTTCTGGACGATGACGACGAATGGTTTCCAACAAAAATAGAAAAGCAAATGAATGCATTAAGTGCTCAACCTGATGTTATGGGTGCATCATGTTATTATAACGAATATATTGATGGAAAACTTATTCACTCCTGCCCTCCATACAATACAAATAATCTGAATTTTAAGATATTTAGTAGGGAAATTTCTATGTATACTCCTACGCTTCTGATGAGAAAAGATAGGATATTGGAGTTCGGGGGGTTTGATAATGAGTTAAAAAGGCATCAGGATATTCAATTACTTGTAGAATTTACACATAGAAATAAAATGTTGGTAGTAGAGGAGTCATTAGTTAATGTATATGGAGATTCATTAATGAATAGGCCTTCCTTAGACACTTTTATTCAGGTAAAAAGAGATTTTTTTTATTCTGTAAAATCTATCTTTAATTCTTATTCACCCCATGAACAAAAGCTCATAAAGTTCGCACATTATTATGAGGTGGCTTTCTGCGCAATTAAGGTTAAGAATTATGCAGTAGCATTAAAGTACTTAATAAAGGCTGGATTATGTCCTGTTGCCATAAAGATGTTAGTTAAGCGATTCAGAGACAAAAAGTTTATTGCCTAATGAAAATGTCAGATTTAGAACAAAAAATCAACTATCAGCTGAATAAATATCCTCGTATAAAAAGATATATAAAACGCGGATATCAGCTGGCCATGTATGCTCTTTCGAAGAAGATAAAGTCGGAGGGAAATATAATTAAAGTGTCTCCTGATGATTATGATCACGAGTATTTCTTTGGCTATTATGATAAGTCGCCATGGGATGCTTCTGGACGATATATGCTCTGTATGAGAGCTAAAGATACATGGAGTGAGCCAGACCCAATAGATGAGGCTGATATCCTTTTGATTGATACAGAAGATGGTAATTCTATAAAAAAGATTGCCACTACTCATACATGGAATGTGCAGCAGGGATGCATGGCTCAGTGGCTTGGTTCTGATTATTTTTCGAAGATTATATATAATGATTTAAGAGAAGGAAGGTACTGCTCTGTAATCCTTAATGTGAAAACAGGTGAGGAGAGATTGCTACTAATGCCTGTTTATACCGTTTCTGCTGATGGAAAAACTGCATTATCGCTTGATTTCTCAAGATTACATAGTCTTCGACTGGGATATGGTTATGCTGAATTGCCAGAAAAGACAAAGGGTGCAGCTCTGCCTGATGAAGTCTGTATATGGAAACTTGACATAGAATCAGGAACAGTTACACCTCTATTGAAATACAAGGATTTCGCCAAGTTTGAACCAAGACCAGAGATGCTTGAGAATGGTAGCGTACATAAGGTAAATCATCTAATGCTATCGCCTAATGGCAAACGCTTTATGGTACTATATCGCTGGTTTTGCGGGCAGCGGAAATATACCCGGCTTATTACATGCAATGTAGATGGTATGGATATGTATGTGCTTAGTGATGACGATATGGTATCGCATTGCTATTGGAAGAATGATCAAGAGATCGTCGCTTTTGAGCGCAAAAAGGAATATGGGCCAGGTTTCTATCTGATGAAGGATAAAACCCAGGAGTGGCAGCATATTTGGCCACAGTTGAGTAATGATGGCCACCCGAGTTATTGTCCAACAGATAATAGTTTGGTAGTGTTTGATACATACCCTAGTCGTTCTCGTATTCAGGAAATTAAGTTGGGACGTGATAATGATACTAAGGGTGATAGTGTTAAAACGATAGCTAAGGTGTTCGCACCATTCAAATATGATAATGATACTCGATGTGATCTTCATCCTCGTTGGAGTAGAGATGGCAAGAAAGTTTGCTTCGATAGTGTTTTCGAAGGACATAGAGGTTTATATATTGTAAGCATAGAGTAATAATGATATTCAATTCTTTCAATTTTCTCATCATATTCCCTCTTCTTTTTCTTTTCTATTATATGATACCAGCAGAGAGAATAAAGTGGAGAAATGGCTACCTATTATTGGTAAGCTATCTGCTGTATGTCAATTGGAAACCCGCTTATGCCCTGATTCTTTTGGGAGTAACGGCTATTACATATTTTCTGGCAAGGCTTTTAGAGGTGAGAAAAAGTAGAAAAGACATCATAGGAGGGGCACTTATTACATTGCTCCCCTTGCTGATATTCAAGTATTATAACTTTATAAATGACTCTGTTTTTGAACTTCTATCTGCTATAGGGCTAAGGTTTCAACTTCCAGGGTTGAACTGGGCGATACCGATGGGCATTTCCTTTTTCACTTTTCAGGCACTAGGGTATCTCTTTGATGTCTATTATAAGCGGATCTCGGCTGAAAAGGATTTCTTGACATATGCACTATTCGTTTCTTTCTTTCCTTCGATAGTGGCTGGCCCTATCAATAAGGCTTCTTTGGTTATACCACAGTTGAAGGAATTAAGACCTTATTTTGACTATACGAAAGCTGTTAAGGGATTGAAGATGCTGCTATGGGGTATGTTTATGAAGGTGGTTGTGGCAGACCGAGTGTCTCTTTATGTTGATATTGTATTTCCTAGCTATATGAACTATACGGGTGTGACATGTTTTGTGGCAAGCATCCTCTATACGATTCAAATCTATGCAGACTTTGCAGGATACTCGCTAATGGCTATTGGAGTTGGAAAAACGTTGGGCTTTGATTTGACAGAAAACTTCCGTAGACCCTATTTTGCAGTCAGTGTGACTGATTTCTGGCGAAGATGGCATATCTCGCTTTCCACTTGGTTGAAAGATTATGTATATATCCCTATGGGTGGTAGCAGATGCTCGAAGTTGCGTAGTTATTGGAATATATTTGTCACCTTCCTAGTGAGCGGTATCTGGCACGGAGCAAACTGGACATTTATTATATGGGGTATATGGCATGGTGCATTTCAGATTATTGAGAAGGCGCTTGGGCAGCAGAAATGTGAATATGGATGGTTTGGTAAGACTATTAAGATTCTGATAACATTCCTGCTTGTCAATTTTGCCTGGATATTTTTCAGAATGCCAACGCTGAGTGATGCATGTGGAATGATCTGCAGGATTTTTGATATGACATTGCCGATGTCGGTATATATGCATGGATTTACAGTAACAGCATATATTGCATTTGGATTAACAGTTTTGTTTATGAAGGACGTTACTGATGAGTTCTTCTCAAATAGATTCAAGGTTTTGAACAATAATAATTTAATAATACGATGGGCTGGCTATGTTTTAGTGGTTGTCTCAATTATGATGGCTGGAGTGTTTGGCGCAGATCAATTTATATATGCTAATTTCTAAACACTATGAGAAAGTTTTTGTTAAAATTGACTGTTTATATCTCAGTGCTATTCTGTATAGATCGTGGCATCGGTTTGGCAATGTCATATATGTCTAATCATTCAATCGGAGGATATGTCGCACACCATAACTACATGAATAATGAGATGGCTAAAGACATCCTTATTTTTGGATCTTCTAGGGCAGTTCATCATTATGATGCTAAAATGATTGGGGATTCGCTTGGAATGTCCTGTTACAATTGTGGCCAGGATGGAGGTGGTATTATTCTTAATTATGGTCAGTGGCTTATGATAAAAGAGCATAGCCATCCTAAACTAATTATTTATGACATTCAAGATACATATGACTTATATGAGGGAGAGCCTAACAACAAATATCTTGGATGGTTAAAACCGTATTATGATAGGGACGGCATCAGTGAAATCTTTGATGATGTAGATAAAAAAGAGAAGTGGAAAATGATGAGCATGATGTATCGAAATAATTCTAAAGCTCTTCAGATTTTATCTGATTATTTATATCCTCTCTATAAAATTGATCCTTATGGTTTCCTTCCAATGGATTTGAAGATGGACACTATGCAGGTAAGAAAAGGAGCATCTGCAAATGAATCTAATGATGTAATCCCCCAAAATGATGAATTGAAAATTTATTATTTTGAGAAATTTATAAAGAGCCTAGAAGATACAAAGCTTATTGTATCGATTTCCCCTCTATGGTATGGTAAAGATAAAAAAAGCATATTACCAATTAAAACTCTTTGTGAGAAATATAATATACCTTTAATAGATTTTTCAAACGATAAGAAATATGTTGGGAATAATGATTATTTCTATAATGGCACCCATCTTAATTCTAATGGAGCTGAAGAGTTTACGAAAGATTTTGTGTGCGTTCTGAAAATGTTGCAACCATAATATGACCAAGAGAATAGCAGTTATCCTGCCTGTTTATAAAAAGGATAAGGTAGAATACTTGAATTATGCTGTAGAGAGTATTCTCAATCAGACATACAAGGATATTCATCTCTATATTGGCATTGATGGGCCAGTAGGGGATGACCTGATGGAGCAGTTGCAGAGATATAGCTTAAATGAGAATGTCTCTGTTTACGACTATGAAGTTAATAGGGGCCTCGCCTGTGTGCTGAATGATCTTTTGGATATTTGCTTCAATGAAGGATATGAATACATAGCCCGTATGGATGCGGATGATATATCCTTGCCGGATAGATTAGAAAAGCAAATGGCCTATCTTGAAGAACATCCGGAGGTGGATGTGGTAGGAGGAGCTATTGATGAAATAGATGAAAAAGGAAATAAGCGAGGGAAGATAATAGTATATCCAGAGACTCCTGATGAATGCCGTGCTTTCTTTTCTAAGCGAAATCCTCATGCTCATCCAGCTGTGTTATTCAGAAAGAGATTCTTTGATAAAGCTGGGTGTATGTATCGCCCGGAATACCGTCAGAATCAGGATACGATGCTTTGGTATGATGGAATGATGAAGAATACGCAGCATGCCAATATTCCTGATGTAGTATTGCAGTTTCGTATGACGGACTCGCTATTCAAAAAGCGTCGCAATGGCTGGGCTTTTGCAAAAAAGCAATTTCAAGATCGAATAATGATTAATCGTGACCTTGGCTATGGTCGGAAGGCCGATGTCTATGGCTTTGCCATGTTCTGCTTACTGATATCACCGGCATGGATCAAGAAGATAGCATATAGGTTATTCAGATAGGTATGATTATTAAGTGGTTTTTTGATAGGGTTCTATCGTTTGTTGGCCTATTCTTTCTTTGGCCAGTGCTGCTGATTGTGGCGGTGTTGGTTAAGGTGAAGATGCCAGGCGGGCCTGTTTTTTTTGTGCAGAAGAGAGTCGGCCTTAATGGTAAGCTATTTAGCTGTCATAAGTTTAGAACGATGACCGTAAAGCATAATGGCTCAACGGTGAGTGTGGCGGGTGATAGTCGTATCACTCCCATTGGTGCTACTTTGCGTCATTATAAGTTAGATGAATTGCCAGGACTTTGGGATGTGTTGCGAGGCAAGATGAGTTTTGTTGGCCCACGCCCTGATGTGCCAGGATATGCAGATGCTTTGGAAGGTGATGATCGGGAAGTGTTGAAACTTCGCCCTGGTATTACAGGACCTGCAACGTTGAAGTACCGACTTGAGGACGAGATGATAGCGGAGTATGTGGCTCAAAGACAAAAAGAAGGCGATACTCGTGATGCCCAAGATATCGCTATAGAGTATAACGACAAGGTCATATATCCAGATAAAGTAAGAATCAACAGATACTATCTGCATCACTACTCATTCGCCAAGGATTGGCAGATGATCCTCTGTACAGTGTTCGGGAGGAAGATGAAGTATGCGGGAGAGGTGATATGAAAGGTACGAAGGCTCAGATAAAAGTATGATGTTAGGTAATGAACAGATAAGGCACTTGGTGAATAGTGGTCAGTTGATTAGTGACTTTGATGAGCAATGCTTGAGACATTGTTCATACAGGTTACGAGTAGGAAAACTGATAAAACCTGGTGGCACCATTATCTTTGATTCAAATAATGCTGAGCAGGTAAAACTCAATCTGTTTCAGAAGGGTATGCGGTATCTCAGAGATAAAACATTCCCAGAGGATGCGCTTCAACGACGCTTAGGATTTGACTTGGTCAATTATCAGTTTGAGTTGAAGCCCAATGAACTGGTCATCTTCCAGACTCGAGAACAGATAAAGATGCCCATGAGTTTGTCAGCATCATACTCAGCTCTTGATTCTATAGCGAAGGAAGGATTACTGCTTATCAATGCAAGTATGGTTGAACCTGGATATGAAGGTTTTTTGAGCGGAGTGTTGCTCAATTTCTCTTCTTACACATTTCAGATAAAGCCAGGCCTTGAGATTGCCAAAATCAACTTCTACGAGGTGAAAGGTGATGTCACTCATAAGTTGACAGAATCTGTAGGAACGGAATATTCCAAGGTGCTACAAGAAAAGGCGAAACGCTACACTCAGACATTTCTAGATGTAGAAAGGCTTAAAAATGATGTGATTAAACAATCAGTCAGAAAAGTAAAGGGAGGTTTCTTGTTTGGAGGTGTGGTTTTAGCAATCTTACTTGCTTTTAGTACTATTGAGCCTGTTTTGTATAATTGGATATGGCATGACACGTGGGTGCCCCTGAGTCTATCGCAGCAAGAGTTTGAACGCTCATTAAAACTGGAAAAGCAGAATAGTGCAATCGACTCAATATCAAAGCGAATAGATAGTCTTCAGTCAGAAATACGCAGACAATATGAGAAACCTGCAAATATTAAGCCCTAAAGAAGGATATAATCTTATAGCTCCTTATTATGACTCCTGGAAATGGCAGGAGTTCTGGAGGAGAAATGAATATCCTTACATACAGAGGTGGTGCAGCCATTTGGTTCCTGGAGTCGGTGTTGACCTTGGGGCTGGTAGTGGTAATAATCTGGAGTGTTTTTTGAATGCAGGGCATAGGGTATATGCTTTCGATATAAGTGAAATGATGCTGATGATTTGTCAGCAAAAGTATGAAAAGGAAATTTATGATGGAAGACTAAGGAGAGTCGTATTGGATATTCGTGAAATGAATACAATAGGTAAGCAATATGACTGGGTGCTATGTAATCGGGTGTTGTCACATATCGAGGATGTTGCGAATGTCATCCGACGTATTGCCAGTATTGTAAAACAGGGCTGCGAATGTTTTATTTCTGATGTGCATCCTCTCCACCGTTATGAGCATACACATTTCAGAGTTGGGAGCAGAGATGTAATTATTGATACATACAAACATCAGCTGCAAGAGATGACAAATCTTTTCTATTTCAATAATTTTGAGATACTAAAGTTTGAAGAAATAAAAAAAAACGATCTCTTTGATAAACAGGTGGCTGAGAATATGCACTCTATTCAAGATGATGTGCCTATATTCTATTATTATATTTTGAGGAAAAAGTAGAGTGTCTCGAAATGGTAATAAGCGTCCAAAAGTGCTTATAGCAGATGTGTGATGCCATTAATAGACTAGAAAGAACTTAGCATTTTAAACGCTTGCTGATGGAATATAACGAGTGGCTACATAAGCAGCACCTATATAAAACATTTAGGGTAATAAATGAGTAAAGATACGAATGCAGGCGGTGAAGTTGCCGGTTTTATTTATCAGATTTACTATTTCTTATATCGGCTGTTAAAGATGGGCGAAGGAGAGTCTGTGTCTTTGGAGAAATTCGAGGATGTCGGTGCAGAGTGTGATGGCAGTAGGACGTACTACCAATTGAAACATACTTCCAAAACTGCGGGAACACAGGTGGAAAAGATGAGAGATAGAGACACAGACCTGTGGAAAACATTGAGTATGTGGATTGACAAAATAGAAGCTCAGGGTGACATGAATGCTCAAAAGGAATGGATAGCAGAGAGTACTTTCGTATTGCTGTCGAACAAATCGACAGAAGAAAATACTTTCTTCCGAAAGGTGGAGGCATATAAGAATGAAGGGAAGTGGGATGAGTTAAAGAAATATATTGGTGAACAAGCAGCCAAGGGGTCCTCAAAAGAAAAAGCTTCAGATGGTGAAAAAAGTGGAAAGACTATCCGTGACTATACAAAGCATGTGAATGAATACGAACTTCTGAAAGAGTTTTTGATGCAGGTAAAGCCTGAATTTATGAGTGATGAAGATATAAAAACAAAAATAGATTATTTACTTGTTAATCAGCACCAGTTTAAAGCACCTAATGCGAAAGTGCTTAGAGAGACATTATATGGTAGAGTATCGGGAATGTTAACAGGAAATGAATTAGTGTTAACTCTTGAGTCATTTCATAAAGATTTTGGTGAGTTATTTACAAAAGTGAGGGATAGGAAGTTCGTTCCTAAAAATCGTAGGGTGAGAATTCCTGACGAACCGCGAAAACAGACGTTTATTAGACAACTTCTAGATATTGGCGATGATATGACTCAAAGCGTGGAAGACATAAAGGAATTAACCCTGCAGAAATTGGAATTTGAAAATGACTATAATGATGCGCTGGAAGTAGGTGATGATGACGATCGTATAATATTTGAAAAAGATGTGAAAGCTAGGTGGAAAAAGTATTTCAGAAAGTATAATAATGGAATTAATGCTACTAAGAGTTCTGGTGATATTAACTTGGCGGCCCAAACAGTGCTTGATGGAGTTAGAAGTGAACATCCTATATTTGATCAAGACATACTTAATGAAACAAGCTCACACGGATGTTTCTATCATTTCTCTGATGGAGAAAGACCAAAGATTGGATGGCGATATGACTGGAAAGAAAAATATAACGGAGAGGAATGGACTATAGAATAAACAATGAAGCAATCATTGCCTGTGTAATTGCTCAGGTGGTAAAAAGGGGTTCGTACGATATTCCTTTTGTTATTGGCATGGCGAATCTTCTGATGCAGAAAAAATACCGCAAAAAGGCACTTGAGATATCGGGAGATAATGTAAGAGACTTGGTGATGATCTTTGGTCAACTTGACGGAAGTCTGCTTGGCGTTGTCATTAACAGCATAACCATGCTAATTGAAGGGGAATGCTTGCAGAAGGAATCAGGAAAGTTGTTTTTGACGGAAGCTGGACTGGAATTGTGTCAGGAGATGAATGATAATAGGAGTAAGATGCTTTCAGAGATATTGACGGATATGAATCAAATTATCTTCAAATATGAAGGTATTGATATGAGAAACTTGTATCAACAATTTTGGATAGCACTATGAACTTTTACATCAAGAAAATCAGATTATGGTTTGTTAACCATCCAGAGCCCAAGGACTACGAGTTCAAACCGAATAAGGTAAACGTTGTGACGGGAGATTCTTCGACGGGTAAGTCGTCTATTTTGCGTATTATAGACTACTGCCTGCTGGCTAAAGAGTCAACCATTGTTGAGGATGTGATTAATACTAATGTGAGTTGGTATGGTCTCTCATTCCATCTGAATGGGCGAGATTATGTGATAGCACGAAAAGCTCCAACGAATGGTCGCATCAATCAAGACATATACTGGGCTGTGGATACTGATGAGTTCCCTTCAGGCGAACATCCACGCCCCGACCCCAGCTTAAAAAGGTTGGACATTGTTGAATATCTGAATAAAGAGTTTGGAGTGCCGCGAATACAGTTGAGCGACAATAAACGAAAGTTGGACTTTACTTTCAGACATGCCTTGCTACTTAATTTCTTAACGGAGGATATTATTGCCACGCCAAATAGATATCTTGATGCTCTATTCTTTGATGATGAAGAGATGATGGGCTTCTCCCCTCGCATATTAAAAATATGTATGGGAACGGACGAGAAAAAAGAAACGGAACTGGAAGAAATAAAGAATGCCTTGGAGAAAGCGATTACACAAGCAGAGAAAGACAAAACTGTTGATGAACGCAATAGGCTTGCCTATGAAAGGAAATTCAATGCCGCAGTGACAACGGCCCAAAAACTGGGCATTCTTGATGAACTTGATACTTTTGATGCAGAAAGAATCACAGAGAGGATTAAGGTGGAAGTGGAGTATTTCAACCGGATCAAACGTAGTCATGCAAAATTGAGTGAATTAGCAGAACTATCAGATAAGCAAAGGCGGCTGAAAGAGGAAATAGATAGTTTTAAAAGATTGAAATATGAATATAATAGGGCCATAAACTATGCAAGAAAGGTGAAGGACAGTCTGACTCCATTTGAATACTTGGAGCAACATCTGAACCAGCAGGTGATGAGCGAGGACTCTATTGCATTGTTTATGTCGCTGCAAGAGGCGTTTACGACGACGAAGAAGAATACGTTGAAGCCTGATGAACTTCCTCCCGACTTTGAAGCGAATTTGAGACAAAAGAAGGAGGAATATGATTCTATAACTGCGAAGATCCAGGAGAATCAAGCTGCAATAGACTATGTGTTTGATCCAAACAAACTTGTGAAGCTTTTTTCTCTAGCAGAACAAATAAAAGGCTTGGAGAAGAAACCGGAAAAATATATAGGCGATTTGGAATACAACAAGCTGAAAGATCGTTATGTGGAGGTGCAGAGGGACTATGAACTTGTAAGCAAGGCGAATGAAGAGACAGAGAACAAATTCTTAAGGGATGTGAAGAGTTATTATGATGAACAGACAGGTATGTCGGAATCGTACAGGAATTGTGAACTTGTCTTTGACAAGGATAATGTACGTCTTAAGTTGAAACGACCAGATAGCCACTATGTGATACGTAATATAGGCAGTAAATCAAATTTTATGTTTATGCATCTGTGTTTCTTCTTGGGCTTGCATCAATATCTAAATAGTCTTGATAGAGCATTTGTGCCAAGTTTCTTGTTTATAGATCAGCCTAGTATTCCATATTATGGGAACAATAGTAGAAGAAGACAAGAGGCTGGAGACTTGACAATTGCCAAAACTGACGACCGTAGCAGACTAAAAGAAGCATTCAGGCTGATAGACAGTTTTATGGGTCAGAATATCGGTGAGGATGCTGGTTTTCAGATAATTATGGTGGAACATGCTGATCCTGAATATTGGAAAGACTTAAGCTATTTTGAAACTAGTTATGTCTTTACGGAAGATAAGCACTATGGCTTGATTCCAAAATATGTAGCAGAATGAGTCAAATAAATGTGAAAAGTATAGAACTGGCTACCATACAGGTAGTTGGAAATAAGACAAGAGGTGAAGGCCTGTCTGCGGCTTTGACATTGGCTGATGTGAGCGAATCGAGGGATTTTCTGGTTCAGCTGGTAGAAAAATCGTTCTCCATGGACGATTTGAAATGCTTTACTTACATAGATTCTTTTAAGTTGAACCCGATGTATCAGTTTGTATCAAAGATATTTAATGATAGGAGTTCTTTTTTGAAACAATCGGTGAATATTGCCACGTTTCTCTATGATCAGAGCATACATCCAAATATTAGAAGTGGGGAATTGTATGTACTGTTGATGGTGTGTGAGTATAAGAAGGAAGTTGTAGAGGGAATAGTCGTCTTGAAGTCTGAGAAGAAAGACCCTTTCCTGGCTACGGATAATGATGGGATGGAGATATCTGTCAGGACAATCTATGGAACGGGACTGAAAGGACTGGATAAAGGGGCTTTGATTTTGAACGTAGACAGAGAACATGGCTATCTTATAAGCACTGTCGATAATACTAATAACGGTAGTGATGCCCAGTATTGGACTGATAGCTTCCTACATGTGTCTAATTGCGAGGATGACTATCATCAGACGGTTAAGTTGATGGATATGTGTAAAGAGTTTGTAAAGCAACAGCCAGAATTGGACGGGGCAATCATGGCAAAGAAAACGGCCGATGTGTTTGCTGCGGGTGAGGCCATACAGGTGGATACACTCGCCGATATGATTTGCCAGAACGAGAAGCAAAAACGCGAGTTTACTGCTTTTAGGCAGTCGTTTGAGAAGGAACATGGAGCCTTTGAAGAGGAAATAAATGTCGTGAAGAAGGCTGCAATTAGAAAGCCCGTAACAAAGCTTACAACCTTAAGATTGGGAGAGAACTATGAAGTGAAGATATTGAATCCTATGGCAAAGATAGAGCAAGGCAGCGATAAGGAGGGGCACTATTGGAAGTTGTATTTTTAGACTCTCCTGCCACAGGTAATAGTGGAAATTGTTACCCGTAAGCTGTCAATTTTGACGTATTGTGCATGAAGTGGGAAAATGATACCTTTGGGCTCGTTTTAAGAATGAGACAAATGGTATACAGTAGTAAAGATTTTGAGAGCCTTTGGTTTTTGTATCAGGCTGAAGGTCTTCCAAAGAACATCTCGATAGAGGAGTTCTGCACAAAGCACGGAGTTCTTGGACAAGCCAAGCGAACAAGTTCTTTTAACCATACCTTCATTTCCACCTGTCAGATGATGGGAATGTCTGTATTGAAATATTTTAAGAGTCTCTTTTCAGCAATCGCAAAGGGGCGTACTGATTATGAACGCTCGGCTTTGCCGCTTGTTCCCGTAAGGGTCTCAAGAATATGCTGCCCATGACAATTGGTCTTTGCAAGGCAGTTTAAAAAACAATAAAAAAACTTAGTCAATATAATGTGTATTACCTGAAAGGGCCGCTCGGCTCTGCCGCTTCGCTAGTCGAAGAACCTTTTGGGGCTGTACGTCAGAATTGGCTGCTAACATAAAGAAGTTAGATGAATAAAAAAGTTTTCTATGGTGAGTATACGCTGATGCATTGGGTTGAATTGATAATGAAAAAAAATATTGTTCTACCAGCGTATCAACGGTGTTTTGTATGGGATGAGGAACAAGTGGGTAGATTCTTGAAATCACTAAAAGAAGGTAACTTCGTTCCTCCTGTAATCATTGGTACTTATAATGGTCAAAATATAATTCTTGATGGTCAGCAAAGATTATCAGCTATCTTACTTGGCTATTTAGGAAAACTTCCGAAAAAAGACGAGTTTAGAATTACAGATGACCCCAATTATGTAGATGGTGATGAAGGTGTGATAGCAGCACCTGCAGCAACGGTAATTCCTGCGGTTGCCGCTCCTACAGCTGCCGCAGAAGAAGCGGAACCTGAAGCTATCGAATGGACTTTCAAGCTTTTGGTAAAAGATGATGGAAGAAATTCAAAGCCAGATCTTCTAGGGAGGACTACGCCAGACAAATATGACAATCTTCCTGCGGATGAATGTTTGGATGATGCTTTTATGAATGAGAACTATCTTGGTTTCTCGTATATAGTACCAGCAACTACAGAAACTTCTGTTATACAGATGAAATTCTACTCTACCGTGTTCCATGATATTAATATGCAGGGAGTGGAACTTAAGGCACAAGAAAGCAGAAGGTCGCTTTATTTTCTTGATAATGATTTGGTTCCTTTCTTTGAACCAACCGCTTCTGAACGCCTTAAGGTTGTTCAGAATGGTAAAACCGTGAGATATGATTTTGTAAGAGCATTAGCATTTACCTCTCAGTATGCTAAGCAAAATTCGGATGTGTCTATTGCATTAAGATGTAAAAAGCAAGCTGCGTTTGAAAAGTATTATGCTGATTATATTAATGCTGTTATTAGTGATGATGATAGCACTATTTTTGGCAAATTTTCGACACTGGTGGGAAAAGCTAATATATCAGCCAGAGCAATAAGAATGCAGCATTATATATTAGATTTGGGTTATAATAATGTTTTTCCATCAATTATCGATGCTGATTCTTACTTGATAGGCCTTATTTATCATGTTTTGATAAAGGGAGAGGAGTTGGATACTACAAGATTTACAGCGCTAAAAGCTGCTATAGCAACGAAGGTCACGGACTACAAAGCGAATGAAAACCACAGACATGCACCTAATGGCGTATATTATTTGCGACAGAGAGTAAGAGAATCGATAGAGACTTATCAAATATACGTGTTATGAATCGCGACGAGCATCTAACATTTATCAACACCAGTCTACTGACTATCCTTCGTGATGTAACTTCGTCAGCTAACTTGTTGGGTGACGGTATGTCATTTTATGCTAACCATGGGTATCTGCTACAATCCCTGTTCCTGCAAATGACAGGAGCACAAGAACAGAAAATGAAGTGTATCTGTTGGGAATTGGCCACTAATAGCTTGCAATACAGGTATATTAGATACTATAAAGGGTGGACTTTGAGCGAGTGTTCAACGCTAGAAAATAAATCAATAGTATATAAGGACCTAATGAAAGCCGTACAACGTATGGATCCAACTTATAAGCCATACCCAGATAATGCATCTCGGATTGCATTAAGAGATGGTGTCGCGAATCAAATAAATGATGTGTTTGCAGGTACTAATATAGCAAATCTTATGAAGAAAGAGTTTGAGGCATTTAATACGACTTTTAGAACTTTTGCTGAAAGTAATTTTGTGCCTGATAATGGCCCTTTGCTAAAAATCGGTAACAAAGAAACACCCTTAATGAATATAAATGCAGATACAAAGATGTATGCTGTTTATCATCTTTTATATACTCACAGAAACCGATGCGCCCATAATACTTCATCATATCAATTGAACCTACCTCATTTTGATAATTTAAAAGATGAGACTTATCAGACCTATAACAATATTTTTATGTTCTATGCAACACTGATATTAATAGACGAGGTTTTTAGGAGAGTATTTGCCCATTATCAAGAGTTGATGAGGATGGGGTAGATAAAGAACAGAGTGAAAGTTCTGTGGGTAAACTGCCAATTATGAAGTATTCTATGCAGTGCAAAGTGTACAAAAAGAAGCGGTTACTTGATAAGATGAAGTAGGGGATGGAGAGGGGAAATGGCATAAAATACGTCTTTGTTATTTTAGGACCGACAGTAGATCCCAAAATGGCAATAAAGACAAGTAAGCCATCATTTTAGCGTAAGGTCATTCAAAATATAATAATTACCTTTCTTAAGACTCGCGTTGCTCGAATAAGCGGCAAAGCCGAGCGGTCGCCAAATTCAAATTTCAATTGATTATGGAGACAAGAGAGTATTTTGAGAAAGTGATGCAGGACTACAACCAGAACCGTAATGGCAGGAGCCTGCGTAATATTCTTGCGTCCCGTTGGTGGCAAGCGGCAAAGCCGAGCGGCAAGGATGAAGCAGTGGATTACAATTGGCTCATGGAGTTCAAGAAAACCTATTCGGCTAGTAAGCCAGTTGAGCAACAGTCTTTCATTTCCCTCTCCTTGGAGGAGGAAACTCCGAAGCAGATGACCTGGGAGGTGAAGGTGCTGCAGTTGCAGAGTCCTGATGGTGACAGTATTGAAATCAAGAGTAATAACAAATGAGTTAAGCATGAAGAGCCGTGTGATGGGAGACTGTCAAGCACGGTTCCGTGAGAAGGGAGGGTGAAAGTCCCTCTCCTTACTCGACCGGTATGTGGATCACGTATCCTTGATGACAGACATGAAAGTCATCGCCATCACCTTCAAGAAACTCATCAAGCCCGAAGGCATCAATCAATCCGGCCACGCCACTATGGAGGCGTTTAATGGGAGGAATTAGAAAAAATAAGATATAATGGAAAGGAAAAGAATATACCTTTGTCTAGCTCACATGAGCGAAGACGGAATGGAACAGAAGTACGTGAAGGAGGCTTTTGATACGAACTGGGTGGTGCCATTGGGACCCAACGTGAATGGGTTTGAGAAGGACCTTGAAGAATTCGTAAACGATTCCAAGAAGTTAGAGGAAGTTAGAGGAAGTCATAAGAAGTTAGATGATAATACTCTGACTAAGCGAGTTGTGGCACTGTCGAGTGGGACGGCGGCGGTGCATCTGGGATTGCTGAACTGCGGTGTAAAGGCTGGGGATGAGGTGATTGTGCAGAGCTTTACTTTCTGTGCATCGACGCACCCTGTGACTTATCTGGGGGCTACGCCTGTATTGGTGGACTCTGAGCCGGATACTTGGAATATCGACCCAGAGTTGCTGGAGGAGGCTATCAAAGACCGTAAGGCGAAGACGGGTAAATATCCAAAGGCTATTGTGCCTGTGGCGCTGTATGGTATGCCGTATAAGGCTGACCGCATCATGGAGATTGCGAATAAGTATGGGATCCCTGTGGTGGAGGATGCGGCTGAGGGATTCGGTTCTCGCTATAAAGGTCAGGTGCTGGGTACTTTCGGTAAGTACGGTGTGCTGTCGTTCAACGGCAATAAGATGATTACGACCTCTGGTGGTGGTGCACTGATTACAGCGAATGATGATGAGTGGCGCGAGATTATGATGTATGCCACGCAGTATCGTGAGAGCTATCCGTACTATCAGCACGAGAAGATCGGGTATAACTATCGTATGAGTAATATCTGTGCGGGTATTGGTCGTGGTCAGATGACGGTGGTGAATGATCACCTCGCTCATCATAAACATGTGCAGAAGATGTACGAGGAATTGTTAGCTGATGTGCCTGGAGTGAAGGTGCATTCGCAGCCAAATGCTACGCTGGGGTCAGGCCCCAAAGTAAAGTCGGATATACTGGGGACAGGCCCCTCTGTCAAGTCGCAAAGCGACATTAACATTTGGGCCAGTCCCGAAAAGGGCACTGATGTGCCAGTGTATGACAGTAACTACTGGCTTTGTACCATCACCATAGACGAGAACGTGAAGGTGAAGGGTCAGGAGGATGCTTATAAGACCATTGTGACAGGTGCTGTCGGTGGTGCTGCAGGTGTCATTCATGCTGCTGCATCTGCTCATACCGATTGTGAGCCTAATTCCAATGTGGAAGCCATGCGTGTTGCTCTTGATCAGGCTCAGATAGAGGCAAGGCCAGTTTGGAAGCCCATGCACAAGCAGCCTTGCTACAAGGACGTCCCGGCTTATGTGAATGGGGTATCTGAAGCGTTGTTCAAAGTTGGTATGTGTCTGCCTGCGGGGCCGTATGTCAGCGATGATGATGTGAGGTATATCGTTGATACCATTAAGGAGAATATTATTGGATGAAGATTCTGAAAGCTGTCTGGCAGATTTGTGCTTACCTCTTTTGGCCTCGATGGAGATAATAAGGACAGAAGAACATAATACCTTAGACAGAAGAACAAAAGGACAGATAATAATAGACAGAGTAACAGATTAACGATCTTTAGACAGAAGAGCAAAAGGACAAAAGAATGGGAAACGACTTGGTTAGTATCATCATGTTGTCGCGGAATAGGGCGGAGTTTGTGGCGGAGAGTGTCAGGAGTGTGCTGGCACAGACGTACACGAACTGGGAACTGCTGTTCGTGGATGACAACTCGAAGGATGATACTATCCACCAGATGATGGAATTGAAGGGCAAGGACAAGCGCATCAGCGTCTTGACAAGCGTCTATGATAAGGGAACGGCGTATCTCAGGAACTCGGCGCTGAAAGAGGCGAGGGGGAGATGGATGGCGTTTCTGGACGTTGGGGATGTGTGGGCGCCTGATAAGCTGGAGCGGCAGATACGCTTTATGGAGGAGCATGGCTATGCGTTCAGCTATACGAAGTATGGGCTGATGAATCTGCAATCGCAGGATCGTGGTGTGGTGATTGGGGGTAAGGCGCATGTCGACTACCGGGAAATGCGGAAGTGCTGTTGGCCGGCTTACCTGACGGTGATGTATGATGCTGAGAAGATTGGCCGGATACTTACTCGTAGCCAGGGGGCGAATAATGACTATGCCCTGTGGCTGAATGTCTGTGAGAGGGCGGATTGTCATCTGTTGGATGAGTGTCTGGCGACGATGCGTACGCCGTGGGGCTTGTTGGGCAAGTTGCTGTTGACTCAGAAGTTCAAATGGCGGTATGATAGTTACAGGGTTGAAGAGGATCTCGGTCCTGTCAAAGCGTTGCTGTATACCATCCGTAATGGGGCCTACGGTCTCGTGAAGTGGATGAAGTATGTGGAGAGGGTGTGATATTAGATAATAAGGACAGAAGATTAAAGACAGAGTACCGGATTAACGATTTTTAGATAATAAGGACAGAAGGACATAAGATTAGAGACAGAGAGCGGGATTCCTAGGCATTATTTTTGGAAAATGCTTTGAAACTGCTATAGATGGCAGGAAATTTGCTTTCATTTATTAAAAAAAGTGTCTATTTTGATGTTTGATAGAAAATAATTTGTATCTTTGCGCACTTAGAATAATAAAAAATATGGCATACAACGTTTTGGACATAGCAAAGAAGATTATCAAGATGGCTGATGATGACATTGCCAATGGTGGTGATAACATAACTAACTTGAAACTTCAGAAACTGCTCTATTATCAGCAGGGTTATCATCTGGCAAAATTCGACAAACCTCTTTTTAATGAGGATGTAGAGGCTTGGATGTATGGGCCAGTTGTACCCGTCGCTTATGATTTCTATCAGCAGTATGGTGCACATAGTTTGCCAGTTGAGAAGGATGTCGTTGTCTTGCCAGAAGAAGAGGAGTCGTTCTTCTATCAAGTATATGATGCTTATCGTGAATTCTCGGCCATAGGTTTGATGAATATGACGCATAAGGAAAAACCATGGGTTATGGCTGAGCCTCACAACCGTGGTACGGTTATTCCTTTAGAATCTATGAAAGCTTATTTCAAGACACAGCTCGTCGATGATTAAGAAAAAATCTCCAAAGGTCCTCATTCAAGAGGTCCGTCAGAATATTTCCTTCGGATTTGGTGACCTTCGTGATCTTTCTTGGCTATCGAGATGGGAACATTTTCCAAGTTTTATTCATTGAATATGAGTTTGGGGATATTTATAATCATGGATAATTTAGACAAAAGGACATGTTTTTTTAGATAATAAGGACAGAAGAACAAAAGGACAAAAAGTGATATGGAACCGAAAGTAGGTGATAGAATGAAGGCAAGTCCTCAGCTCATTTTCAATATTTTGTGTAATTGTCCTATATAATAGAATGGTATATTGATGAGGCGATAG
>JAEEGJ010003853.1_pt1 | contig 54009 bp, 47 predicted proteins | sample 8958761 | NCBI WGS metagenome assembly JAEEGJ01 (sample SAMN16246546, study PRJNA631951) | gut metagenome | biome: gut microbiome; feature: rumen; material: RS-attached | host: Bos | place: Iran: Karaj | collected 2018-10
GCTCTCGTAACTCAACGGTAGAGTGGCTGCCTTGTAAGCAGTAGGTTGTGGGTTCAAATCCCTCTGGGAGCTGTATAAATTTATGAAAGGAATGGCAAAGATTATGTTGCTACGATTACTATCATTATCGCTTATACAACTTAATACTATTAGATGCACCCGTGATGCAATCGGAAGACATACTATGCCCAAACCATAGTTTTATAAGAGTTCAAATCTCTTCGGGTGTACACACCTGTGATGCAACAGGCAGACATATGGCACTTAAAATGCTGTTATTATGGGTTCGAATCCCATCAGGTGTACGCCCTTGTGATGGAATGGAATACATACTGTGCTAAGAACGCAGGTTTTACGGGTTCGACTCCCGTCAAGGGTACTATACCCACTTGATGCAAACGGAAGACATCTCATATTCAGAGTGTGAGTTTATATCAGTTCAAATCTGATAGTGGGTATGAGACCTATGTAACACAAAGTATTATGAAAGGAAGAAGAAACAATGATAAAGATAAGGAAGATCCAAAGTTCACAGCAGTCAATCAATATCATTTGCTCGCGCAGATGGTTTTATCGTGATGCTTTGGAATATCCTAAACTATAGTCACTGTGTGATACTTATTATGAATGTAGGTTTATCAAAAGGACTATCAGGGTATTCCTTATGAGTTGAATATCTTGATAGTCCTCTTTATTGTGTTATTTTTTGTACATTCGGCTTCGTAACCCTAACTGGTAAGGGAGCAGTCCTGAAAACTGCCAGTACCCGCTAACAACGGCGTCTCGGTTCAAGTCCGAGCGAAGTCGCTGAACTCCTGTAGGCTAATGGAGAGACCACTGGGCTACGAACCTAGAAATGAGCGTTCAATTCGCTTCGGGAGTGCTTATGGCAGTATAATCCTAATTGGTAAGGAAGCAGTTTGCTAAACTGTGAGTAACCGGTTAATCCCCGGTGTCAGGGTTCAAGCCCCTGTACTGTCGCTTGTTATGGCATCGTGGCTAAACTGGATAAGGCACTGGGTTGCAGCCCCAGGATTGCAGGTTCGAGTCCTGTCGATGTCTTTTCTATAGGTCTTTGGTGCAACGGTCAGCATCTCGGTCTCCAAAACCGAGGATAAGAGTTCAAATCTCTTGAGACCTGCTATAGGCAGTTAGTTTAATGGTAGAATATCCGGCTCTGAACCGGAAGACATAGGTTCAAATCCTATACTGTCTGCTATATCCCAACATTCCTATGGATTGCCTACATATCCCCATAGTGTAACGGATAGCACAAAAGACTTCTAATCTTTTAATAGGAGTTCGAATCTCCTTGGGGATACTTATACACAAGCGTATTTCAGTTGGTCAGAAGCTCTGTCTGATAAGCAGAGTGTCGTGGGTTCGACTCCCACCGCTTGTATAGGGCGTTAATACAATGGCTAGTATATTCGACTTTGACTTGAAGTATATCAGTTCGATTCTGGTACGCCCCGTTTGTTGTAATAGTGTAATTAATTATAACAGGGGAATCACTATATTTTTATAATGACAAATATCGTTAATGGGAGTATACTATACTTATACAAAAAGTCGGAGGATAGTATGCTCCTTTTTACGCAGATAAAAAAAGATAGAAAAAGCATCGCCTGGGGCAAGGATATTTTCGCAGGTGTGGTTGTTGCGCTCGTTTCTATCCCCATCTCGATGGGCTATGCGCAGATAGCAGGACTCCCTCCGGTATATGGACTTTATGGCTCATTACTTCCTATATTATTATATGGATTGCTTACTACTTCGAAACAGTTTGTAATCGGTGTTGATGCCATGCCTGCTGCCATGGTCGGCGGTATGCTGGCAGAGATGAGCATAGCAGAACAAAATGAAATACTCGATATTGTTCCAATTATTACTCTCTTTACTGCCATCTGGTTTTTTATCTTCTATTTTTGTAAGGCAGGAAGAATTGTAAATTATATTTCTATGCCTGTTATGGGCGGTTTTATTTCCGGCGTAGGACTTACCATTATTCTCATGCAGGTTCCAAAACTTTACGGTGGGGCTCCCGGAACAGGGGAGGCAGTAAAGCTTATCCGTAATATAGTTAGCGAACTATCTAACTGGAATCTTCTGTCAGCCATCTTAGGCATAGGAACTATAGTAATACTGCTTGTATGCAAAAAGCTGATTCCTAAGATTCCCATGACCGTTGTTATGATGTTACTTGGAGCTCTTCTTCAGATTGTTTTCGGACTTGATTCCTATGGGGTAAAAATGATGCCTCAGGTAGAAAGCGGTCTTCCATCCATAGTTATCCCTGATTTTAGCGTACTTTCCGGCCGACTTCCTGATACTGTCATCACTTCTCTTGGTATTGCCGGAGTTATAATGGCGCAAACTTTACTGGCTTCCGGAAATTATGCCAGAAAATATCATGATAAACTTGACTCCAATCAGGAACTTTTGGCTTACGGAGTTATGAACCTTGCAGGGGCATCCGTAGGCTGCTGCCCTATAAACGGAAGCGTTTCTCGTAGCGGTATCTCTGATTCCATGGGATGTCATTCTCAGGTGATGTCCGTTTCTGCATCTGTTACCATGCTTTTCGTTCTGCTGTTTGGCACACCCTTATTACAGTATTTGCCTGCTCCGATGCTGACGGGCATTGTTATCACTGCTCTTATCGGAATACTTGAAACAGATCTGGCTATAAAGCTATGGAAAAGAGTGAAAAATGAATGGGTTGTATTTATGGTAGCTTTCGCCAGCGTCCTGTTCCTTGGTACTCTTTACGGAGTTATAATCGGTGTGCTTCTTTCACTGTGGGAAGTGGCTATCAGAGCTTCATCACCGCCAACAGCCTTTGTTGGCAGGATTCCAGGTCATGGAAATTTCTATTCAATAAAGAGAAATCGTTATGCCCGTGCCATAAAAAATACTATTGTATATCGCTTTAGCGGAAACCTGTTCTTTGCAAACATTGACTTTTTCTGTGATTCTATCGAACAAGCCATAAAAGAAGATACTCACCAGGTAGTAGTGGATGCAAGGGCAATCGGAAGTGTTGATATTACTGCAACTGAAAGACTTGTTAAACTGAACAGCTCTTTGAGAAAACGGGGGATTTTGTTCTATATTGCTGAACATGACGGCTCCCTCAACGACCAGCTTCGCCGCCTCGGAGGAGCGTCTCTGATAGATGAGGGAGTTGTAAAAAGGACTATTACACTTGCGTTAAGTGATGCGGGATTGGAAAAGCCGTATGACTTAGAGCCCGGTGAGGACGGATCCGAAACCTTTGAAGAGACGGATGCATCTCATCACGAATATGAGTGGACATTCGGCAAGAAAGAGTGATCCCTTTTTCAGACTAAACGAAAGGAAACGGAATAATTATGATAGTTTATGATGGAATAAAAACTGATTTTCTTTCCAGTTGCGAGAAAGATACCATAGCTATTGAGATAGAAGAAAATATTCTTTCCAAGATGGGAAAACATACTCCTAAAGCTGAATTTCGTTCCTGGGAAAACTCCTTAAATTATATGTATAAAGTCCTGACTGACAAAGGTATTCCCGATGATGCGGGAATAGCTATTGAGTTTAATATTCCTCAGACTTCAAAAAGGGTTGACTTCATGATTTCGGGATATGATACACATGATGAACCCGGTATGGTGATAGTTGAATTAAAACAATGGGATTCGCTTACACAAGTTCAGGGAACGGATGCTATTGTTGAAACATATGTCGGATCAGGAAATCACAAGGTAGTTCACCCGTCTTATCAGGCATGGTCCTATGCCCAGTTGATCAGGGATTATAATCAGGAGGTTCAGGATAGAAGAATTAAATTGTCACCCTGTGCCTGTCTGCACAATTATATTCGTCACGAGAATGATCCACTTGATGCCGAACAATATAAGGAGTACCTGGATGAAGCTCCGGCATATACTAAAGGACAGGCAGATAAACTGCGGGATTTTATAAAAACATCAATCAATAAAGGCGACAAAAAGGAAGTTTTATATATAATCGATCATGGAAAGATACGTCCTTCAAAAAGCCTGCAGAATACGATCGGCTCAATGCTTAAAGGCAATAAAGAGTTTGTAATGATCGATGAACAAAAGGTAGCGTATGAGGAAATCTTAAGGCTATCTATGTTATGTCAGAAAGACATGAAAAAACGAACCATAATAGTAAAAGGTGGTCCGGGTACAGGAAAAACAGTAATAGCGGTAAATCTTTTGGCAGAATTAACACTAAGAGATCAGCTTGTACAGTATGTTTCAAAAAACAGTGCACCAAGGCAGGTATATCTTAAAAAGTTAAAAGGCCAGATTAAAAAGAGCAGTGTTGATAATATGTTCAAGGGATCCGGAATGTATACGGAATCCGGGTGCAATACCATTCATACATTGTTATGTGATGAGGCACACCGTTTAAACGAAAAATCCGGTATGTTTCATAATCAGGGAGAGAACCAGATAAAAGAGATAATACATGCAGCATTTTGCAGTGTTTTCTTCATTGACGAAAGTCAGAGGGTTACAATGGATGATATCGGTTCTCAGGAAGAGATAGAAAAATGGGCAAAAGCAGAGGGATCGGAGATATATTATTTAGAGCTTTCATCCCAGTTTAGGTGTAATGGTTCGGATGGATATCTTGCATGGCTGGATGATGTTTTGGAAATAAGAAAAACAGCTAACTATAACCTTGAAGGTATTGATTATGATATCAGGATCTGTGATACTCCTAATGAAATGAGAAATCTTGTAATAGAACATAACAGGGCTTCAAATAATGCTAGAATATTGGCAGGATATTGTTGGGAATGGTATAAGCAGGAGCAGAACAATACAGATTATCACGATATTAAAATCGGAGATTTTGAAATGAGCTGGAATTTGGGTAACGGCGAACCTTTTGCAGTCAGTGAAACTTCAATAAATGAAGTTGGCTGTATACATACATCTCAAGGACTGGAATTTGATTATGTAGGTGTGATATTAGGAGATGATATTCGTTTTGAAAATGGTAAAGTCATTACTGATTTTAATAAGCGTGCCAAAACCGATCAATCACTAAAAGGTATAAAGAAGTTATATAATGAATCTCCTGAGGAAGCAAATAAACGTGCTGATGAGATAATAAAAAATACATATAGGACTTTGCTGACCAGAGGCATGAAGGGTTGCTATATTTATTGTACGGATCCCGGGATGAAAGCATATTTGAAGAAAAGATTGGAGTCAGTAAACGAAACAGGAAACAATAGATAAGATTTTAGAAAGGTAAGAACATGGCACAGTACAGCGAATCAGTTAAAAACTTTGAACGTGTACGGGACTATATGCGTGAGTTTTACGTGTATGGTTTTAAAAGCCGTGAGGATTATACGCAGAAAAGTGCCCGTTCCTACGATGATGAGAGGCGCAGGCTGGAGAGCTGGCTGGGGGATTATATGTCTTTTAAGCAGACATCGTCAGGGAAAAATGTGTTTATATCCATAGACAGCCGTACCTCTCAGCACAATCCACTGTACAGGGCTTGGAAAGCAAAGAGTTTTACAGATGGGGATATTACGCTGCATTTTATGCTGATGGATATACTTCCTTCGGGAAATCCCACCGATCCAACCGGGATATCCATAAAGGATATAATGGCCAAAGTTGATGACTATCTGACAGAGACCGGGTCCGATAAGACCTTTGACGAGTCCACTATCCGTAAAAAGCTAAAGGAGTATGTGGAAGAGGGCCTGGTTAATGCCCAAAAATCCGGGAAAAATATGCTCTATAGCAGGACTGCTGATCATGAGCTCCCAAACAGGGATTTACTGGACTTTTTCTCTGAGACCGCACCCTGTGGCGTGATCGGTTCCTTCTTATTAGATAAGGGGGAGCAGACGAAGAGTCTCTTTACCTTTAAGCACCACTATATAACAAGTGCGCTGGACAGCGAGATACTCTGCGAGCTTTTTTTAGCCATGAGTGAAAAAAGGATGGTTACTCTGACTGCAGTTGGCAGGAAAAAAGATAAAATAAAGGAACATCACGCAGTACCGCTAAAGATACTGGAAAGTGTGCAAAACGGCAGGCAGTATCTGATGGCTTTTGTACCTTCGATGAACAGGATAGTTTCCTATAGGACGGACTATATCATAGATGTTAAACCGGACGAGGTTTGCCCTGATTTTGATATTTTAAGAGAAAAGCTCGCAGGTATGAGACAGCATATCTGGGGAGTCAGTACTGAGGGGCATTCCGGAGAACGGATGGAGCATGTGGATTTTACCGTGCATTACGGAGACGATGAGCAGTTTATCCACACAAGACTCGAGCGTGAAAAACGTTGTGGGACAGTAGAAAGGATAGACGGTAATACCAGCAGGTTTAGTGCTGATGTTTACGACTGCGGGGAGCTGGTACCATGGATTCGCACTTTCATTTGCAGGATAGAGGAGATACATTTTTCGGACAAGGAGCTGGAGGACCAGTTTAAAAAGGATATTAAGGAAATGTATCTGTTATATGATATTTAGGTTGAAAGTTGAATGCATTGAAGCAATCCGTATCATAAATTATTAGAAAGGAACAGGCAATGATTTTCAGCGAGCTGTACAGTGCTTATTACAATGCAGTGGCTGCCATACTTAAGGAAGCCGCGGAAAATAAAATAGATAGCGGCCGGATCAGGGATATCATAGAAAAATATGCCTTCGGTGAAAGCGTGCTGAACATTGAGCCTGCTTTAAAGGAAGGCAGATGGTCGTTGTTAAAGCCGGATGGGACTTCTGTATTGGAAAAGAAGCCTACCATGCCCTTGACAAAAGTGGAAAAACAATGGCTAAAGGCGATATCCATGGATCCCAGGGTTTCATTATTTTTCCTTGAGGGGACCTGTTCAGGAAGTAATCCAAATACAGATACCTGTCAGATCAACATGGGGTTTGAGGATGACATATCACCCCTCTTCACCCCCGCCGATTACGAGCTTTTTGACAGATACCTCGATGGGGATGACTATACTGATGAGAACTATCGCAGCAACTTCCGTTTGATACTTGATGCCATCAAAAATCAGTATCCGCTAAGCATTCATATGGAAAACCGTACCGGAAAGAGAGTGAGGCAGGCGGTTTTACCGGACCATCTGGAGTATTCCGAAAAGGATGATAAGTTCCGTCTGATAGGAGCCTGGAAAAAGTCGAGAGTTATCATTAACCTCGGGCGCATATCCGACTGCAGGAGATATAAAGGACCTGAAGAGCCGCTAAATGAGACCAAAGAAAACGGGCTAAAGAAAGCGACTTCACGAAAAGTGGTATTTGAGCTTGATGACAGGCGAAACGCCTTGGAGCGTGTGCTGCTTCATTTCGCTCACTTTGAAAAACAGGCAGAGCATATTGATGAGAGGAAATATAAGGTAACGGTCATCTATGACAGGGATGATGAGACCGAGATGGTGATACGGCTCCTTTCCTTCGGACCTATGGTAAAGGTGATAGCTCCTGAGAGCTTTGTGGATTTAATAAAGAAAAGATTAGTTGATCAGAAAAGCTGTGGACTTTAAGTTCGCAGCTTTTTTTCCGTGATAAATCTTTTTAGGGGCGTTATAATCACGCATGTAAAGACGCAGACAGCAATTGTTTGGAGAATTATTATGGTCAAATAATGAAAAGACGCGTCTTGTATTTAAGGTAAAGGCACCTACAGCAAGTGTTAAACTCTTATTGGTGAATTTGGTTTAGAGATCAGCAATGGCTGATATAATGGGTTCGAATCCCAACACATATGGTGCCTTGTTTTTTCAGAAAGTGAGGACTTTGGTATGTTAAACATATTAAAATCAGAAGCAAACAAAACATATACTGAGAATGGTGCAGTGACCCTCTCTACCACAGGAAGCGACTGCCTGGACTTTTTTGCATGCGCAGGTGCGATAAGACGTGAGAGCGAGGACGAGATCACCGAGAGATTTATGCGTGCTTTCACTGAGGATAAAGATATCGCTATGAAGCTTCTGTTCTTTTCAAGAGATGTCAGAGGAGGTTTAGGCGAGAGAAAGGTTTTCCGTACCATATTAAAGTGGCTGGCAAATACCGCTCCCGATTCTGTAGTTAAAAATCTCGGCATAGTAGCAGAGTACGGTAGGTACGACGATATGCTCGTACTTTTAGGCACACCTTGCGAGGCTGCTATGCTTGAGCTTATAAAGAAACAGTTCGAGGCGGATATGGTGGCTTTAGGTATCCGCGACGGTGTTTCGCTGCTTGCAAAGTGGCTTCCTTCTGTAAATACCTCTTCTTCTGATGCCAAAAAGGCAGCCAGAAAGATAGCGGGCTATTTAGGTCTCAACATGGCCTCATACAGAAAGGCACTTTCTGCCTTAAGAGCTCATATCAGCATCATAGAGAACAACCTTAGAGAAAAGGACTACAGCTTTGATTACTCAAGGCAGCCTTCTAAGGCTATGTTTAAATACAAGAAGGCCTTTATCCGCAATGACAGGGACAGATATATGTCTTTCCTTGCTGCGGTTAATACAGGTAAAACTGTGCTTAACGCAGAAAACGTATATCCTTACGAGCTGGTTGAGCCTTACCTTAGCTATAACGAGTGGTACAAGGGCCGTAACTTTATGAGAAAAATCTCTGATGAGGAGAAGGCTGTCCTTAATGCTACCTGGGCTTCAATGCCTGATTTCGGCTCAAAAGAGGATGCCCTGGCAGTAGTAGATACTTCAGGCTCCATGTACGGCGGTGGTAAGCCCATCCCTGCAGCAGTGGCGCTTTCTCTGGGCCTTTACTTTGCAGAGCACAACAGGGGCGCATACAAAAACCATTTCATAGAGTTTTCGGAGCAGCCTCAGCTCATAGAGATAAAGGGTGAGACCTTTGCCGACAGGTTAAGGTATATCGCATCCTTTACCAGGGTTGCAAACACCAATATCGAAGCAGTATTTGACCTTGTGCTGAATGCTGCTGTAAAGAATCATGTATCTCAGAAAGATCTGCCTAAAAAGCTGATCATCATCTCCGATATGGAGTTTGATGAATGTGTAAATAATGCTGAGCTGACCAATTTCCAAAATGCCAAGGTAAAATACGAGGCAGCTGGATATAAGTTACCTCAGGTAGTATTCTGGAACGTGGCTTCACGCAACAGGCAGCAGCCCGTAACCCGGAACGAGCAGGGCGTGGCCCTAGTATCAGGCTGCACACCCAGACTTTTCTCCATGATAGCAGGTGGAAACCTTTCACCTTACACATTCATGCTGGAAGTCATAAACAGCAAGAGATATGCCAACATAGTGGCATAAAAATACCTGATATCCGTTTTGGATATCAGGTTGGATTTAAGGTAAGGATCATTTTCCCTTCAGGTTAATAACTACATACTCAGATTTGGTACCGGGTTTAAATTTCAGCTCCCAGTCGGATATACCGGAGGTGACGATAAAATCGGTGCCATTTCTTTTTTCATAGCCATAGGTTCTGTCGTTTGGAGCCATTCCCAATACGGTCATAGGGAAAAACTGTCCGCCGTGGGTATGGCCCGAAAGTACCAGGTCTGACTTGGAGACTGATTCATTTTCGTAATCATGAGGCTGATGATCGAGGACTATGATATATTTATTTTCATCGATATCCCTGGTCAGTTCTTCGATGCTTTTTCTGCTGTTGTTGGAGGCATCTGCCCTGCCGACTACCGCGATCTTGTCATCGATTTCCAGGACCTTGTCCTGCATGACATGTACCTTGTTAAGCATAAGGTTAAACTCAAAGTCGCTTGCGGAGTATCCTCTGTAGTTTCTGCCATATCCCTTGTCATGATTTCCGTAAACATAGTAGACACCGTATGTGGATTTAATTTTTCCCAGCGCCTCGCAGGCTTTTAACATATCTTCTTTGCCTGTGCCGTCATCTATAAAATCTCCGCAGATAAAAACTATATCTGCGTTTTCTTCATTTATCTTTTCAACCTCTTTCATGAAGCCTTCGCCATCGAAGGTGGTCCCGATGTGAGAGTCTGCAAACATGACTATCTTCAGATTACCGACCGACTTATAGGTTTCCAGATCATAAACTGTTGTAAAGACATGGTTACAGGTGAAAAATGCTACTCCGAGATAGACAGTACACAGAATGAGTGAACCCCATCCCTGCCAATAGAAGGTGTTTTCCCTGTCTCGGACTTTATTTATGATAAAGCCCGCGATGCCGAATATCAGTCTGAAAAGCATCAGGTGGATAAGGACTATTACTGCATTTATCACGGACATTGTAATGACAAAAATTCCAAATCCTGCTGCCAGTATAACCGTTGGGATTACTATTTTCAGCAGTTTGCTGTCCTTGGTGATTTTTTTGATGCCCGGAAATTTCCCGATGGTCCAGATTAAATATATGCTTCCCAATATAGCCGCGATACCGACGGCTGTAACAACCATACCCCACATACCGTTCACGAACGCTCCTCCGTTTCTTCCTGAATGTTTTTTATTCTATCAGAAAACACAGGTAATATCAAATAAATATTTTATAAAAGATTCCGTAGCTTAAGGCTGTAACCAGCCTTTATTTATGGCATTATCCAGGTTTTCGGAGATCCAGGGGTAGATGGCGGGCATAAATTCTTTTACTATGCTCATTCGTTTTTCTACCATTGCTCTATGGGTTCCGCCCTCTGTCCATGTGTGACCTTCTGTCAGGGTATTGTGTAAAAACGGCTGGATGCGGTCGAGGCAGGCTGCATATTTTGCATCCGATGTTTCCATGGCATCAAACTCTTCCCAAAGGGCACGGATCATGGGTCCCTGATCTTCAGGCAGCTCTGCAAAGAGCTTGTCGGCAGCAGCATTTTCGCGGCCTGCCTTGCTGGCATTACCGGTTACATCATAGGCGAAGGTATCTCCGGCATATATTTCTATCAGGTCGTGTACGACGCACATCTGCACTACGCGGCCGATATCAACGGGCTCTGTTGCGTATTCCTTAAACAGCATAGCCATGACTGCGATATGCCATGAGTGCTCGGCATCGTTCTCTCTTCTTGATTTATCTATAAGCATGGTCCTGCGGAGTACGGAGGTCATCTTGTCTATCTCCACAGTAAACAGGAGCTGTTGGTCCAGCCTTTCATTCCCGCTATTTATATAATCATTAAGGCCCATTTGAGTATCTCCTTTGGTTTAGTATGGGAAAATTATAACATCACACAAAAAAGATGTCCACAGAAATTGATCGGGGAAGTCCCAAATCGGACTAATTTATTAAAAGTAACATTGAATATTTATTATATGGTGCTATAATGTATTTAAGCTTTATAAAAAAATAATGCTTAATTGCAGAAGGAGAGATATGAGAAAACGTAGTCATTTTTTAGCAGTATTATTGACACTGGTAATTGTGATTTCCAATTGCTTTTGTGAAAAACCGGAAGTACCTGTAAGTGCTAAAGAATCCGGCAGCCTTTTATGTTCCGATCTTAGGGGCAGTAATGAAGGGTTACAAAGCTATGGCCGCTGGTCTCAACCGGTATATTCATATCTGGTAGATACCGGATCCGGATTTATGAGAGTTCAGGGCAATGCCAATGATAAGGGAGTTTGTATAGTTTATTATGATAAGTCTTTTAAGGTAACTTCCAGAAAAGAACTTGCTGAAGAACTTCCGCTTTTTGGCGGTTTTTATGCCGATGATACAGGATATTATCTTGTTACCGGACAGGAAAACACAAAGGAAAGCGATAAGGTAGAAGTATACAGGATCACAAAATATACCAAGGACTGGAAAAGAGTTGATTCTGCAAGTCTTTACGGTGTCAATACCTATAAGCCTTTTGATGCGGGCTCATGCAGGATGGATAAGGACGGACAGTACCTTATAGTCAGGACCTGTCACAAAATGTATAAATCTTCGGACGGTAATAATCATCAGGCTAATGTTACTATAGAGGTTGATACTTCATCGATGGAGATAACCGATTCCCATACCTCGGTTGCCAACTCTTCTGTAGGATATGCAAGCCATTCCTTCAATGAGTTTGTAAAGATCGAAAATCATTCTATAGTAGCGGTAGAGCATGGTGATGCAGGCCCCAGAGCGATAGCTCTTATGAAATATCCTACAGATGTAACTACCGGACAGTTCCAGAGCAAAGTAAACCTCATTAATGTTATGGAATTCCCGGGAAATAGGGGCGACAATACTACAGGAGCAACTGTTGGCGGTTTTGAGATTTCCAAGGATTCTTATCTTATAGCCGGCAGCTCTGTTGTTCAGGATGAAAAGAACACTACACGTTCAACCAAGAATGTTTTTGTTGCTTCTGTAGATAAGGAAACAGATGAAGTCAATATCAATTGGCTTACCTCTATTTCAGAAGGAAATGGAACCGCATCCACTCCTCATCTTGTAAAAATATCCGATAAAAGCTTCATGGTTCTCTGGACAGAAAACGATAGAGTAAAGTATGTACTCGTTGACAGTACCGGAAATGAGACTTCAGATACTTATTCGATCGAAGGTAAGCTTTCTGACTGTCTGCCCATAGTATCTAACGGGAAAGTTGTATGGTATACCTGGAAGGATGATAATGAAAGCTTCTACACTATTTCCATTAATTCTTTAGAGACTTATGAGAAAAAAGATTTTAACTATGATCATGAGTATGAATGTACAAAGCTTGATGGAAAGAATGGCTCATTTAAATGTAAAAAATGCGGTAAGACCGTAAGCGGAGAAGTACCTGTTGGATTTAAGCCTTACTGGAAAAAGACAACCGATACGGGCAGTTATTGGTCAAACGTTCCCAGTGATATATATAAGGATGACGTTATCGTATTCTTAAATAATCTGGATTACGGCGGAGATGCAAACAGTGAGTTTGCGGCTATGGCTGTAGAGTCAAGTGATCCGGAGCATTGTATACTGACATATAATCCGAACGAGGTTCATTTTACGGCAGGCGGTAAGTATACTGTAAAAATGTACTTAAAGTTTAATCCTGAAATATCCAGGGAATACACCTTTACAGTAGAGCCGGTTGATGAGCAGACGGAAGTGACTAAGGCACCCACCCCTACGCCTACTAAGGAGCCTACTCCTACACCTACCAAGGAACCTACTCCTGAACCTACTGAGGAGCCCACTCCCGAGCCTACTAAGGAGCCTACTCCTACACCTACCAAGGAGCCTACCCCTACACCTATTAAGGAAGAACCTACCACTATAGTAACAGAAGCTCCTGATGTAGATACAGATGAGGGAGAGTTATACGGGGCCGACTTTAGCTTCAAAGATATATCAAACTCATCAACAGTAAGCTTTACAGGTGATGACGGACGACCTAAAATAGTAGTATTGGGTGATTTCGTAGATTGCTGGAACACCATTGATATGATAGATACCATTACTTACTATCTGTCAGAAATAGATTTACAGATTTTTGGTATAGATATAAAGAGTAATAGTGCTGATGATATTCTTGAGACTCTGGAATATAACAGTTTGGATGGTTCCTTCTCCTGTAGCACCGAAAAAGGTATCAAGGCTTCAGGCAATATGGACTGGAGCGAAATAAAGCAGGCTATTTTTGATGCAGGCGGTATAAAAACTTCGGGACGAAGAAGGGGCGGATTTGTAACTCCTGTAATTGCTTATATTGATGCATATGGCAATATCCTTAAGGTAACTACCGGATACATTGATTATGACGATCTATATGCAGATATCGATTTACTGCTGACGGATGGTGAGGATGACAGTGAGGTCGGAAACAGAGTCGGAAAGAATTCAGCTATAGTTTCCACTAAAACATCCAAAAACGGAGATGTAACCCAGCTGGTACTTAAGACTGATGTAATGGGTGGAAAGACGCTGAGCGTTACAAAGGCTTATACCGACTTAACCCTTGAAGAGACAAAATACAGTATATCAGGTAATAAGGCTAAGCTCACTCTGTTTGCTACAAAGGGTAATGCACTTACTCTTCCCGGCTATGTAAAGCTTGAAGGTAAGAAGTACTATGTAAAATATATTGGTAAGCTTGCATTTGGCGGAAATACCAGTGTTACAGAGATCACTCTCGGAAAGCATGTAACTAAGATTTACAAGAGTGCATTTAACGGCATGAAGAACTTATCTGTGATCAACTTAAATGCTGCTAAGCTCAAGAGTGTCGGCAAGAAAGCATTTAAGGGTATCGATAAGAATGCGGTATTTAATATCACAGGTACCAAGGAGCAGTTTGAAAAGGCAAAGGCCCTTATAGAAAAGTCGGGTGTTGCAAGTACTGTAACATTCAACTGGATTGAAGCATAAACAGATTATTTAATTAAACGAAAACTCCGGAAATGAATGAGATTTCCGGAGTTTTTTGCCTTTATATTAAGTGAATTGGAAGCTTTTTCTTTATTCTTTTTTGCCGAAGCATCGGTATGAATGGGTAGTGTAAATATCATTTACATTAATTTCTCATCATAAATCGCACGCTGACCGCCTACATATTTAGGACGGCGTCTTGCACAGATGATGGGTGCTTCACCGATCTTTCTCAGTGATATACGAAGAGGTACTACTACATTATGGATGTGCATACCGATCATGGTACCGCCGATATCTATACCGGCATCTCCCTTAGCCTCTACTGATTCTACAAGTACCGGATCTTCGAAACGGTTATAGCACTCCGTAGCAAAAGCTCCGCCCGCATGATTGGGCTGTGGGATGGCGTTTACCTGCTCAAATCCAAATTTAAGCATGGTCGCACGGTCTACTACAAGTGCTCTGTTTAAGTGCTCGCAGCACTGGGCTGCAGGGAGGATTCCATGCTCTCTAAGTACAGGGATTATACCGTCATATATAGCTCTTGCCGAATCCATGTTTGTGGCGGTTCCTATCTGGCTGCCAAGTACCTCGCTTGATGAACAGCCGATAACGAACAGAGAGCCTTCCTTAAGATTTGCTGCCTTTATTATTTCTGTAACTGCCTGCCTGCTTTGTTCTGTAATGTCCTTAAAATCCATGATCTTTCCTTTCTCATTTAAGTTCCATACGCTTAAATATCTTGATCAGTCCGCCCTTGAAGCACAGAAGGAGTGAACCTACAACTCCGAGCAGCGCCTGAGCTATCTCGTAAGGGAGCTTTATCATAGCATACTCAAAGGTCGCATAGACAAATGTTTTTCCAAGTGTATAACCTGTAACCATTATAACTGCTCCGATAAGAGTTGCAATGAGAGCACTTACAAAATGCTTCTTATTGGTAGAGTACATAGCTCGTCCGGCAATGAGAGCGATAACTACTGCCTGCAGACCGTGAGTAACCAGGGATACATACATGGGAAGCGGATAGAATATCATATCTCCGAGGAAGGATCCGACTCCTCCGACTACAAATGCTGCAAAAGGATCAAGCAGCAGGGCTGCGGTACATATGACGGTATCGCATAAGTAGAGATGTCCGCCGGGAACGGGGATACCGAAACTCGACATCGCAATATTCAGTCCCATGAATAATGCCGTAATGGTGATCCATCTGGTCTTGTTTATATCTTTAAGTCTTCTGTTTTTTATAGTTGTATTTGTAGTTGCTGCCTGCATATTACCACCTCGCTATATGATTTTCTTGGGATGTTAGATAAAATATCACAGATTTGGTATTATTAAAATCACCAATTTAGAAGAAAATTATATAACCAGATTCAGAATTCATTTGTGAACAAATTTCAAAATCTTAAAAATTTATAAATTAATGGTTGACAAAAACGTTTTATACCTTTATAATGCGATATCAGTGAAACCAAATGTCAAATATTGAAGAAAGAGAGGTAAAAAGCTGTGACGTTAGTTTACGATTTAATCAAAAATGCGAGAGCAAACAACAACTTAATAGTATACGATGTACATGAGCATACCTCGACCGGGACTAAGGAGATCTGAATAATTGGAAAATCTTAGTTTATATTACTATATGAATAGGAATATGAGACCGTGGTACTGATGTGCTGCGGTCTATTTTTATGCACAGGTCGGGATGTGAAGAAAGGTTTTTTAGGAAAGGAAAAATGAAGAAGATAAGTTTTTATTTAAAGAAATATTGGTATTTATATCTTCTGGCGTTATTCTGTTTATTCATATATGAATTTTTGGATATGGTATCTCCACAGGTAACGCAGAGGATAATCGATGATGTTATAACAGACGGACAGGTAAGTCTGCTGCCCTGGCTTATACTTATGCTTATTATAGTAGGTGTGGGCAGAGTAGCTGCCGGTTATGTCAGGGAATTTACCTTTGACAAAACGAGCTTCCGTGTAGCTTCAGATATCAGGAAGCATCTGTTCGGACATATCCAGGGACTGTCGGTTGACTATTTTGACAAGATGAACACCGGCGAGATAATGTCCAGGGTTAAGGATGATGTGGATAAGATCCAGGGAGCGTTCGGATACATAGGTATGCTGTTCCTCCAGGTTGTTATCCATACGGTGATGATACTTTGGTGCATGTGGCGCATCAGCCCGTTCCTCACTATTTTCCCTCTGGTAGCCCTGCCTTTATGTGCAACCATAGCGATAGTTATGGAAAGAAAGCTGGATAAGGTTTATGAAGAGATAAGTGACGAGGATGCCGATATGAACACCGTGGCTGAGGAAAACCTCGCCGGAGTACGTGTAGTAAAGGCATTTGCCAGGGAAAAGTTTGAGATCGGAAAGTTTTTAAAGCATAACAAGAGGTTCTATGACCTCAACATGAAGCAGTCAAAGGTCTGGATAAAGTATAATCCTATAATGCAGATGATGACAAAGCTATTGATAGTTGTCGCATTACTGCTCGGCGGACTTAAGGTTATAAATGGGGAGATGACTCTCGGCGGCTTGGGAGCGTTCCTTGAGTACTGTGCAAATGCAGTATGGCCCATGGAGATGCTTGGCTGGCTTTCAAACGAGCTGGCATCGGCATTTGCATCAAAGAAGAAGCTGGATAAGATCTACGCAGAGACTGCAAAGATCAAGGATCCTGAGAAAAAAGCAGATGACCTTACAGACAATTTCGAATTTAAGGATCTGGAATTTAAGAATGTAAGCTTCTCCATAGATAATAAGAAAATACTTGATAATGTATCTTTCAAATTAGTAAACGGAAAGACACTTGGTATCATGGGAGCTACGGGCTCGGGAAAGACTACCATTATCAATATGCTCTTAAGATTCTATGATCCTGAGGAAGGGCAGATACTCTTAAACGGAATGGATATCCGTGAAATGCCTTTGGCGGTAGTAAGAAAAAATGCCTCAGTAGTAATGCAGGATGTATTCCTTTTCTCAGATACTATAGATGAAAATATCCGTCTGGGAAATAAGGACAGCATAACCAAGGACGAAATAAGCGAGGCTCTGACAAAGGCCTGTGCATCGGACTTTGTCGGCAAACTGGATGAAGGAACCGAAACAGTCATCGGAGAAAGAGGCGTAGGCCTTTCCGGCGGACAAAAGCAGCGTATCAGCATGGCCAGAGCTTTTGCAAAGCATGCACCAGTCCTGGTACTTGATGACTCAACCTCGGCTCTTGACATGGAAACCGAGCATGAGGTACAGGAGAACTTAAGCGAGCTTAAGAATGCCACAAAGATAATCATCGCTCACAGGATTTCCGCAGTCCGTCATGCTGACGAAATCATAGTCCTTGAAGAGGGAAAGATTTCCGAAAGAGGAAATCACGAGAAGCTGCTGGGTGAAAAGGGTTACTATTATAAGACCTACATGGCTCAGTACGGAGATGTTTTAAAGCAGCTGGAAAATGTAAACTAATTTTTTAGATATAGAAGGAAGTGAGAAATATGTCGCGTAATGCAACTAAGCAGGACGAACACTTAGAACAAACGAGCAAGGCGAAGACGCTGGCCCGGTTGTTTAAGTACCTGTTTAAATACAAGGGGCTGATAGCATTGGTCTTAGTGATCATGGGTATCAGTACCACCATATCGATAATAAATCCGCTGATCATAGAGCGTGCGATCAATGTCCATATTATAGGAAAGAGTACGGACGGACTTATACAGCTTTGTGCCATAGCGGCAGGGCTCAACATAGCTCTGGTTTTGCTCATCAAACTCAGAATGTACCTGATGGCAAAGATGTCAAACGAGATAGTGCTGAAGATCAGGCAGCAGCTGTATGAGCATATACAGACCCTGGGCTTCGGATTCTTTGACGGAAGACCTACGGGTAAAATACTTTCACGTATAATGGGTGATGTAAACTCTCTGAAGGATGTTTTATCAAACTCGGTAACCACCCTTATACCTGATGCGATAACCATTATCGCAGTAATAGTCATCATGCTGATAAAGGACTGGAGACTGGGACTTGCTTCACTTTGGAGCCTGCCCATCATGATCTTCGGAGTATCCTTCTTAGAAAAGCGTTCGCATAAGGGCTGGCAGAATTTCAGGAAAAAGAGCTCTAATCTTAATGCGTTCCTTCATGAGGACATCGCCGGGATCCGTGTCATCCAGAGCTTTCATGCAGAGGATGAGACCCAGAAGACCTTTAACAAACTGACCGATGAACATTGCGATTCTTTTGTGTCGGCATGCCGCTGGGCTGATCTTTTCGGACCGGTCATCGATATATGCTGGGCAGCAGGATTGATAGCCATGTATCTCATAGGTATACAGTTTGTGGGCATCGAGAATGTATCAGTAGGTACACTGGTAGCATTTGGTTCATATATCGGTATGTTCTGGCAGCCGGTTATGAACTTAAGCAATTTCTATAACCAGATGATCACAAATATTGCCGGAGCAGAGCGTATCTTTGAAATATTTGATACAAAGCCTGAAATCTGTGACAAGGAAGATTCCATAGAGCTCACAGATGTAAAGGGTGAGATTGATTTTGAAAATGTCAGCTTCCACTATGATGAGGATCCTGATGTACTCCACGAGGTCAGCTTCCATGTAAATGCAGGTGAGACCATCGCACTTGTCGGTCCCACCGGAGCAGGAAAGACCACCATTGTAAACCTTATATCAAGATTTTACGATGTCCAGAGCGGAAAGGTTCTTTTGGATGGAAATGATCTGAGAGATGTTTCTATAGATTCCTTAAGGAGTAAGCTGGGTGTCATGACTCAGGATAACTTCCTTTTCACAGGCACGATAAAGGAAAATATCCGTTATGGCAGACTTGATGCAACTGACGAAGAGATCATAGAGGCAGCTAAAGCAGTTAACGCTCATGAGTTTATCATGAAGATGGAAAAAGGATATGACACTGAGCTGTCAGAACGAGGCGCAGGCTTGTCTGCAGGACAGAGACAGCTGATAGCATTTGCAAGAACCATGGTCAGTGACCCTAAGATTCTGATACTTGACGAAGCAACCTCAAGCATCGATACACATACCGAGATACTGGTACAGCAGGGTATCGAAAGACTGCTTAAGGGCAGAACCTCATTTGTTATCGCTCACAGGCTTTCCACCATCCAGAATGCAGACCGCATCTTTGTTGTAGACAAAGGCGGTATCATGGAGAGCGGATCACCTACAGAGCTTATCGCCAAAAGAGGCGAGTACTACAAACTCTATATGGCACAGTTTAAGAATGTGTCGTAATATATCAGAAGGGAGCCTCCCGCTGTATTACAGTTGGAGACTCCCTTTAGATTCGGCTCCGCTGCGAAGCAGTGGAGTTTTTATGATTTTTTAGTTTTCAAAAATGCCGAGCTTACAACCGAATAGATGATATAGGTTATAAGTGTTCCGAAACATACATCCGTCAGGAAATGATTTGTCATATGGATCCTGTTATAACCGTATATGGCTACAAATACGCAGGCGAGAGCAAAGCAGATAAGGTTCTTCTTCATGCTCTTTTTCTTGCAGACATCTGCCAGCATCGGCAGGGAGAACATCATCGACGCTATCGTCATGTTTCCGCTCGGCCAGCTCTTGAAATTATCATTACTGCCGGCCAGGTTTGGTCTCATCTCCCACCAGTTCCTGAACTCACTTGCAGGATCATCGAGGGTTAACAGGTATTTATACCTGGGTCTGGAACCTACCTGCTTTAACCAGAGATTTACATTATCTGCAACTATACCTGCTATAAGTATCGATGCACCGACCGCTATCAGCTTATCTGCTTCGGTGTCATCAAACAGGAAATAGCAGACGATCGGTACCCAGGCATATAAGACTACCCAGAAGCCCCAGCTGAGGATGGACATAAACGGAGAAGACTCACCTGCGGTGTATCCGAATAACTCGCGAACCTTGCTGCCGTTATAGCTGTTACTGTAGTAAACGGCCATAAAGTAAGCTACTACAAGCAGTACCTTGGCCAGCCCGTCATATTGGTGTCCTTTTTTCTTTAAGCCTTTAAACAGGCACATACCTGCTGCAGGATATAAGCAATATGAAAAGTATGAACCGTATGTGGCAAAGAAAGCACCTATGTCGGTTTTGTTTGCCAGTGCCTCGTTGATATTAAAATCACAGAATGAACCAATGATTATACCCACAAGGCATACAGCTATAACTCCCAGGAAACATCCGAATGGAACAGCCATTATTTTCTTATCCTTCATTTTGAAGTCCCCCAATCAATATTATATACTGGTATATCGTCAGAATCTGTGAAAAATATAACGCTGCATAGAATTATTATCATTTAAAGGATTGTTTGAAAATCTGCTTGACATCATAATAACGATGTGTTATTATCTAAATGATAATAAGAGAAAAAGACATAATATTTGTTTAACTATAGGCAGAATACAGAGAGGATCGATCATATATGACCAAATTTTCATTGCTTCGTTTTATGAAAAGAATATTGGAAAAAGGGTCACCGGAAAAATCGGAGGAGTCCCTGCGGCAGTTAAGAAAAATCCTTGAGGACCAGAATGCGGCTAAAGAGATGATAAGCCTGGTGGACAGTACTTTAGTCAGTATACCCGAGGCTAAAGAGGCAGCCAAAAAGGATCTTTTTTCAGAAGAAGAGCTTGTGATAGCATTTCGCAGAGCTGCTGACAGGAGACGCAGGGAAGAGGAGCTGGCCCGTCAGGGCAGGTGTTAACGGAGGATAAGCTATGGGAGAATATTTTGACAGTGCATATGTAGCTGCGGATGGCGTGATCCTCTTTTACGAGGATGATGATGTATCTCTCCAGATACCCGGAAAAATGGGAGATATGGACATACATACCATAGGTGACGGGGCCTTTATGGAGTCTGAAACAATACAGTATGTCAATCTTCCCTACGGTTTAAAAAGCATTGGTCAGAATGCCTTTAAAGGCAGCAGACGTCTTCAGTGTCTAAATATCCCCAGTACTGTCGAGCAGTTTGGTAATAATGCTTTTGCGGTATGCAACGATCTGGAGCACCTGCGGATTTACAGTTATGAAATGGACGAGCAAAAGTATCTGGAGATGAAGGCCTCATGCAGATGTGCCAATAGTACCGTATATATAGCAAACGGAATGATATATGATAAGAGGTTAAGAGATGCAGTAAGTGCTGCTTCAGTAGGGTCGGCAAATGTGGTACCGGATGGGATAGCCAGGCTTTTTATGGCGGACAATCCAAATAAATATCATAAGGATACCCTAAATAATATGAAGCAGTCCTGCTTTGGGTTTGATAAAAGATCTCCTTATATTTCAGAATATGACAGTATAAAAGACTTACTTTCAAATCCTGATTTTGCGGAGACGGATGCCTTATCGGAGGGTAAAAACGATCAGTACTTAAAAAGCGAGGATACACCGGAGATAGAAAAAACAGCCATTCTTACATTTGATGATAATAAAACAAAATATGAGAACGGAGTATATTATCTTTTGCTGGATATTGTGATAGGATACCATTTCTGGCAGTCTCTGGTCCCGGTTAATTATGACGGAAAACTCTACTATATATACAGAAGGCATTTTCTTTCTTCAAAAACGAACCTAAATTATATCAGAAATGATGTCAAGGTAGTTTCAGATACCGGGGAAAATGTTATCTTAGAGGAGGCTCGAAGGGTGTATGCAAAATATAAATTATTGTCAATCCTGTAAGATAGGTGAAAAAACACGCGAAATAAATATACTTGGAAAACCCATAACAGTAAAAAATTACATATGCTCCGCTGATGGCATAAACTATAAGGAAAAGCCTGAAAACATAAAACTGCAGCTGTTTGTAAATATGCTTACCTTCTGTCCTGCAAACTGCAGGTTCTGTGTTGCTAAAAATACTAAACAGGATAAAAAGATAGACATTGATAAGTTTAAATCAGTGATGAAGCTTCTTAAAGCTGAAGACAGGATCAGAGGCATTAAGATAACCGGAGGCGAGCCTTTTTACGATATAGATTTACTGAACGAAGTTATCTCTGCTATCTATGATATATTTGGATATGAGACAGAAGTCGCTATCAGTACAAACGGGACAGGCTTGGAAAATCTGAAAAAAATAAAGGATTTAGAGCATATTGAGACTATACATCTAAGCCACCATCATTACGATGATAATGTTAACCGGGAGTTATTCGGGAATATAAAAAATATTCCGGATAAGAAATTATTGAAAGACATAATTGGCTCAGTCTCTTACAAAGACATTTTTGTTTTGAACTGTATCTTATTAAAGGACTATATAAACTCGCCTGAGGAAGCACATAAGTTTATGGATTTTGCGATCGATATAGGGGCCCCTAAGGTTGGATTTATGACATGTTCGCAGGTAAACGGATATGCAAAAGAACAGAGTATTCCATATGAGGCGGTGATAAAGGAAGATGACCCTGCATTGCTCTTTACCAGAGGCTTCTTTGATTATGATTATTGTCATTGCAGTGATGGGGTTTATTCATCTGAAGATGGCAGGATCGTTGAGTTTTACGGAAAGAGCACAAAGATGGAGGATTACGCATACTGCAGAGGTCTGGTGTATGATGCCGATGACCATCTGAAGGACGGCTTCGGAGGGAACATTATAATGTAATAGAAAGGCAGGTGAGCATAATGGTTATAGAGGATGAGATTGTTAGATTTAAAATGCAGCTGCTTCGTAAGATGCCCTTTTACGGAGATATCGTTATGCGCCTGCCGATAGTCAGGAACGATGCGGTTCCTACTGCCCAGACCAATGGCCGGATGATTGAATACAATGCCAAATTTTTATCCGGAATGCGGGAGGGACAGAGAAATTTCGTAATAATGCATGAGATTTTCCATGTACTTCTTTTCCATTGTGACAGACGTAACGAGAGAAGGCCGCGCATCTGGAATACAGCCGCTGATATAATAGTAAATCACATGCTGCAAAGGCTTACCCATGAAATGAATTCGAGAGGTATAGTTTTTGAGCGGCCACTTGACGGGATATTTGAATATATAAATGACAGTGAAACGGTTGAAAACCTGTATGCTAAATTGTTGGAAGCAAACAAGGATCAAAAGGAAAACTCTAAAAAGGTCAGGGTTATGCTAAATAACTGGGGACCATACCGTAACAAACAGTTTAATGCTCCGGAGGATATTATATTAATCGATGTTACCGAGCATAGCGGGGATGTTAAAAAGGGTAAAGATGATGAAGATTCTAAGGATTTGCTTAAAGAAATCGGATTAAGCAAACAGGCGTTACTTGATATCATCAGGGAGTCTGCAACAAAAAACAGGTCAAGCATGGGCAGTTATTTTGTTCCTAAGCAGCTGTTTGGCCTGGTAGAATCCAAGAAGATAAAATGGCAGGTTCTGCTTAAGGATTTCCTGATAGAAGAGATTAATGAAGAAACCTCTTATTCCACTCCCGAGAGAAAATACATCCATATGGATCTGATCATCCCGGGGTATGGGACACAGGAGGAAAAACTCGAGGAGATATGGGCGTTCGTAGATTCGTCAGGCTCCATCGGCAGCAATGAAATGTCCCAGTTCCTGACACAGCTATACAGGATATCGAAGGAGTTTCATTGTGTTATTAATATATGCTACTGGGATACAGAGGTCACTGATGTATATAAAAAAATAGCTAACGAAAAAGACATATTTAACAGCCTGCCAAAGCATTCGGGCGGCACGGATATCAACTGTGTCTACCGCTGGATAAAAGAAAACAAGGTGAAACCGGATGTTATGCTGGTGCTTACGGACGGGTTTTTCGGAGAGCTTAGTCAGCAGTATTATAACCGGACATTAAGTCAAAAGACCATACTGGTGCTTTCAGGAAATATACAGGTTACGGAAAGCATGAAACATATAGGCAAAATTGCACGTTTATAATAGAAAGAGGTATAGACATGTTATCTTTAGTAGTTAATGTATAGCAAGTTAAATAATAAATATATCCTAATAAACTCAGTAAATATAAGGGTTTGTTAGGATATATCATTGTAAAGTATGTGTACAGTAAAAATTGAATATTAAATAATTATTATACAGTAGAATAATGCTTGAACATATGTTATGTTGATGGTAAAATATAAAGTAATAAGAGGTATTTTAACATTATAGACATATCATAAATGTATTGGAGGTATTTAATACATGGAACTACATGTTATAGAACGTGAAGGAAGGGAGACAGTTGTTCTACTGGATAATGAGATGAGAATTGTAAAGCCAGTATACGACTATCTGAAATTCCAAAGACAAAAGGATAAAGCTCTCAATACCTTAAAGGCAAGTGGAAGTGATTTACGAACCTATTGGGAGTTCTTAAACGATAGTGGTTATGAGTATGATAAGGTTACTCCTAAGATGATTGCTGAGTTTATAGACTATCTAAGGGCATCAGATGATGATGTCATAGCTCTTAACAAAGAAAGTAAGAGAACGAATAAAACAATCAATCGTATTTTGAGTACAATCCATATGTTTTATCAGTTTGAAGCAGATATGCAGGAAATAGATAATCCTATCCTAATGCATGATGTAAACAGACCTTTTAATGCTTTTAAAGGCATCTTGGAACACGCAAAGTCTGATAATAAAACAAAGCAGTCAATCTTCAAGGTAAAGGAAAGTGATTATAAGATAAATCTTGTTACTGATGATGAAATGGAACTGTTTTTAAACCGTTTGGACAAGCGTAGAGACATTCTTTTATACAAGATGCTCTATCTTACAGGGGCAAGAATACAAGAGGTATTAGACCTTGAAATAGACGCTGTACCACTTCCGGATATGTCACAGTTAGTAGGATGCTTTCGGCAGATTAAGTCTAAAGGAAAGACCAGGGATTTGTATGTTCCTATGTCACTAATCAAGGAACTTGATGATTTCATCATGGAAGAAAGAAACCTTATTGACACAGACCACAGTTACATCTTTGTATCAGAGCAGAAAAGACAGCTTGGCAAACAGCTTACCTATCATGCAGCCTATGACAAGCTTAAAAAGGTACAGGAAGAAATCGGTGTGAATTTTAACTTCCACGATTTAAGACATACCTTCTGTTCTAACCTTGTGCAGTCTGGAATGGATGTAAGTGTTGTAAGAATGATTATGGGACATGAACATTTATCTACTACTCAGAAGTACACACATCTCTCTAATCCGTACATTGAGGACAGTCTTTCAAGGTATTGGAATCAGAGTACATTGATTGGAGGTGGCTCTGATGGCAAGTAGACCAGATGGTGATGTATGGAACATCGTTGACAATGACAAGGACTCACAGCACTATGGAAGGAACTTTAAGTTTGATTTTTCCTATATTTCAAGCGAAGAAATCAAGGATGTTGTAAAGGACTATGTTTGGCAGAATTACAGGGTTGGAAATAATAGCTTATCATGGCTGTATGCTCAGTTGGGAAATTTTAAGACTGTCATGGCATGCTTTGAAGCAAATAGAATAGTTTCGTTGAGAGCAATAACCAATACGGATATAGATATACTTTGTTCATATATGAATACAACTTTATCTGAGAGAACTGGCAATAAGTTTTCAACTTCAAAGAAGAGAAATACTTTAAACACTTTTAAAAACATAGTCCGTTGGTGTCAGCTTCACAGACCTAATGATGTACCTACAACAGAAATCTTTACAGGAAATGAGTATATCGGTGTTAATCGTAAGCTTAAAATCGACTTTATTCCAGATGATGTTGTAGCACAGATAAATGAGGCTCTTAAAAAAGAAGAAAATCCATATCTAAAGTATGGCATTATCATCTTACAGTCCACTGGAATGCGTATTGGAGACCTCTTAAAACTTCGTATTGACTGCATTAAGCCACATTTGATTAGTGGGTATACAATCGAGTGGATTCAGCACAAAGGACGCAAAGATAAGGCTCCTATGCCTGTTAGAAGCGAATGTGTAGCTGCGATAGAGAAGCTTATTGAGGTTACAGAACCACTGCGAAATGAAGCTATAGAAAGAGATAAAAATAATCTATTAATTTATAGATATTTAAATGGTACTCAGTATGGTAAATACAATGGAAAAGTAGCTACGCCTACATCGGGTGCATTTTCGTATTGGTTTGATACCTTTGTCAATAGAAATAACATCAAAGATGCCAATGGCGATTACTACAACCTTACAAGCCATCAGTTCAGACGAACTCTTGGAACAGATATGCTTTCCAAAGGAACTAATATAAATGTTATTCAGCAGGTGTTAGGTCATTCAGATCCATCCGTTACAAAGCGTTTCTATGCAGATGTAAAGGATAAGGAACGAGCAGAAGTATTTAAGAGTGTAGGTGTTATAGGCAACATCAATCAGATACAAAGTAGTGCTTTTGATAGTGTATCAGAGTTTGAATGGTTCAAGGTTAATAAGGATAAGTGTGTTGCAGGTTTGTGTGATGGTTATTGTACAAAACCTGTTACAGATGGAAATATCTGTCCGAGACTTCTTAAAAGGCAGAAATGCTATACTTGCAGTCGTTATATCACTACACCAGAGTATTTAGAGGCTCATAAACAGCATTTGGCAAACCTTGAAAAACAGCTTGAAGAAGGTGCTATTTATGGCGAGCATTACGCAGAACACTTTATACCAACCATAGAGGTATTAAAAGTCATCATTGAAAGATTGGAGGGATTGCAAAATGGCAACTAACTTGGCTTTACAATTACAGGTCATAGAGCCTGATACAGACTTAAACAGCATAATGATAGGCAATTCCCGATACAGTGATGATGTGTGGGATTTAAGAGCCTTTATTACAGCTAAAACATTTAATGAGTCACATAAATATATCCGTTTTGAATACATAACTGATGTAGATATAAAGGAAACTGTGAAACAGTATGCCTACTATAAACTTGGTAAAATAAAACCTAAAACGGTTAGAAATTATATCAATGGTCATCTTCCAATGTTTATAGAATACTGTTCTATAAGCGGCATTCACAGCTTTGAAGATGTTACCTTAGAGGATTATCTTAACTTCAATCTTTGGATGAAGGATGAAAAGAAAGTGGCAACAGCTACAGGATTTATTTCGTGTCATGTGGTAGAAGAAATCATCCGTGTCGGTCAGATAAAAGGATGGGATGCACCACAGTTTCATCTTCCAAAGAAAGAAACGGCTAATCAGTTATGGAATACCAAAAGTTCTATGAGAACCAACAAGACAAAACCCATTCCAGAGGATGTGTTTGATAAGATTTTGTACCATGCCGTACATGATGAAAAGGATGCGCTTACAAAGGCAGGTATTATCATTCAGAGTCAGACAGGACTTCGTATCAACGAGGTTTTATCGATACAGGAAGGATGCGTAAAACGCACATCAGATGGCTATGATTACATGGAAGTAACACTTAGTAAGACTGAAAAAGGTGAGCCTATCATTCATAAGGTGTTTATCAATAACCTTGTAAAAGATGCCATCGCAGAGCTTTCAGAATACACAGCAGAACTTCGTAAGGAAAGCGGATTAAAAGAGTTGTTTCTTTGTAAAAATCGAAGCAAAGGCAATCTAATTGATGTTTATAATTCAGATAGATTTGGGTTGTATAAATACAATGCTTTTATAAAGAAATACGATATTCGAGATAACAAAGGTGAGTTATATCAGCTTACATCACATCAGTTTAGAGCAACTTTTGTAAGGGAACTTATTAAAAGAAAAGTGCCTATCGCTATGATTATGAAACAGTATTCTCATGTTTCTATTGAAATGACTGCACACTATCTTAGTTTGCAGGAAGAAGAGGTTAAAGAAATCTATTCTGATATGATTTTAAGTCCAGAATCAAAGATTGCAGGGCTTCGTGCTAAAGAGATCAAGGGAAAACTTGATGATTTATTTCATGGCAAAACCGAGGCTGAGATTGATGATGTAATAACAGATTTAGCAAAGACAATGAGTTTTAATCCGTTACCTACAGGAGTATGCTTGTACGATTTTAGACGAGGTAATTGCACCGATGGAGATGGCTGTTTCTTTTATAACTGTCCTAACTACATCACAGAGGTTCAGTTCTATCCAATCTTAAAGGATGAACTGGATTTACTTGAAAAGGAAATGGCAAGACTAAAGGAACTTGGTCAAGAGCCAGCATATCAAGTGCAGGCAGTTAAGTACAAATATCTGAAACCATTGGTAGAAAGTCTGGAGGTGCAGTTAAATGGCAAAGAAAGTGTCGGATAGTCAAGTCGCAGGCATTAAGGCTCATGCAGAGGCTAAGAATAAAGAAACCATTGATAAGGTCAACAAGGCTATAGATAAGCTTAAAAGGAAGAACAAACCTATTAACTTTGAAACTGTCTGTAAGGAGGCAGGCGTATCAAGAGCAACTCTTTACAACAATGCACAGCTTAAAGAGCGTATTTTAAGCCTTAGAGCAATCTCAAAGGCAAGTCCTTTAGATGATGTGGTTGCTGTTAAAAAAGATAAAATACAGCTCAAGGATGATAAGATTGCATCTCTCAGAGAGCAGGTTAAAAAGTTAGAGGATGACAAAAAGAAACTGATTGTTCAGTTAGTCGATTATGAGGAACTAAAATCCGAGAATGAACGACTAAAGAAACAGTTAGCCAAGAAATAGAGGTACGCTTATGAATAATGAACACAAAGAAAAGATTTATTATATACAGCAACAGGCAGATGAATTGAGTGCAGAAATATCAAAACTTATGAGAAAGGATGCTGACCTTTCAGAAAAACATCTTAATGAATTGATTAAGTTAGGCGTATTCATCTCAATGACCTGCCAAGAGTTATTGGATGAAGAATAATTTTAGGAAAGGGAAACGTAGTAGACAGTATTTTGTGTAAAGAAAGTAATAAATGCTTATTTTACAATACTTTCATACATACGACACAGTCTACTACTAAAAATAAGAAATGACAATAAAAGAATTTGGCGAGTGCGTAGAATTTAATATTGAGCATAATATAAAGCATGCCATCCTGGGACTCGGGGCTCCCGGTGTAGGCAAATCACAGATCATACAGCAGATAGGTAAGAAATATGGGTTTAAGGTAATAGATATCCGACTTGCCCAGATGTCAGAGGTCGAGATAGGCGGACTTATCTATCCCAATGAGAGCCGTACCAAGACAGTATGGCTGACACCTGAGGTGCTGCCGGATGAGGAGCGTGACGGAAAAAATACAATCCTGCTCCTGGATGAGATAACCTCCTGTACAAAGAGAGTACAGGTAGCAGCTTATCAGTTGATCCTTGACAGGCGTATCGGACAGTATCATCTGCCCGAGGGCACTTTTGTCATAGCTCTCGGTAACCGTGAGGATGATGACGGAGTATATATCAGACTTGCGGGACCTCTTGCAGACCGTTTTGAAATACATTATATAGAACCCAATTTCGAAGACTGGAAGAAAGATTATGCTCTGAAAAACAATGTTCATCCTTATGTTATCAGCTATCTGACCTTCAAGCCGTCAGCACTTCACAATCAAAAGGCCGAGGAAGGCAATATGGTATTTGCTACTCCCCGTTCATGGGTGAGAGTTAGTGATATCCTGCACTTTGACTCGGATGTAAATAATCCCGTGATCCGCTATAAGATCATCGGAAATGTGGGCGAGGTTGAGGGAAATCAGTTTGTTGAATATTGTAAAAAGCAGGCAAAGGTTGTTACTGCGGATGACTTTATGTCCGGCAAAGCACCTGCTCCGAAATCACCTGAAGAAATGTCAATCCTGGTAGCATCTATGGTAAATAAGGCATCAGTACTTAAGGATGTTGGAAATACTGTAAAAACCGACGAGCAGAGATATCTGATCGAAAGGATAGTGAGAGCTCTGTTCAGACTTCCTCAGGCAGAATACACTATCATAGGTTTAAAAGGCCTGCTTGACATCAACCGTGAAGCGGTGAAATCGGTATTCCTGCAGATGGACGAAAAGAGCATTCAGAAATTTATCGAAAAGAACGGATATGCATTAGGGCTTGAGGAAAAATCAAAGACGGGCATTTTCCGAAAATAAGCAGTTTGAAGGGGGATCAGGGATGAGCGAATTAAAAAAATATTTAAAAAGCGAATTAACCGGATGGAACCCCTTTGATATTATCTGGCTGATCATAGCTACGGCAGTCATCCTCGGTCTTTCAATATATTGGGAAGACACCTGGGTGAGTCTGCTGGCTGCGGTTACAGGGACATGGTGTGTAATACTTACGGGTAAAGGGAAGCGTTCATCCTTTATATTTGGCATTATAAATGTGGTATTTTATGCGATAGTGGCTTTTCAGGCAAAGTATTACGGAGAGGTAATGCTGAATGCGCTTTATTATTTCCCAATGAATTTTGTCGGCTGGTTTGCATGGAAAAAGCATATGAATGATAAGACAGGCGAGGTTATTAAGGAACGCCTGACACTGAAGAAAAGTGCCGTAGTATACGCTCTGACGGCAGTAGCGATATTTATTTACGGATTTATACTGGACAGATTGGGAGGGAATCTTCCTTACATTGACAGTATGAGTACCGTGATATCCGTAGTTGCCCAGATACTTTCCATTAAGAGACTTATGGAGCAATGGGTACTGTGGATAGTGGTGGATGTAGTGACGGTTATCATGTGGGCTGTCCATTTTGCACAGGGCGGTGAGACCATAGCCACACTCGCGATGTGGGCCGTATACCTTGTAAATGCGGTGATCATGTTCATCCGGTGGTACAAGGAATCTAAGGAAAAGTGAGGTGACGAAGCTATGCAATACAATGTAGGAATGTATGGTGGATCCTTTAATCCGCTGCATATGGGGCATGTTGACTGTATAATAAGAGCAGCGAATATGTGTAAGGAGCTGTACATCGTCTTAAGCATCGGACACAACCGCGGAGAGATAGATGGCAGGATCCGGTATCGCTGGATATATCAGCTGACGAAACATATCGGAAATGTTAAGATCATAACACTCGAGGATGAGGCGGCATCAAAAGCGGAATACGATGAAAAATACTGGCAGAGTGATGCGGACAAGGTAAAGGCAGCAGTCGGAAAGCCCATAGACGTGGTATTTTGCGGCAGCGATTACGATGAAAACAGCTTTTGGAACAAGTGTTATCCGGACAGTGAATTATATATTTTCCCAAGAAATGATATCAGTTCAACAGAGATCCGAAAAGATCCGTATGCACATTGGGACTGGATACCGAATATTGCAAAGCCTTATTATGTGAAGAAAGTGCTTCTGATGGGTGGCGAGAGTACCGGAAAATCCACACTTACTATAAATCTTGCGAACCGTTTTAACACTAACTATATAGATGAAGCGGGACGCGATATTTCTGAACGCAGTGGTACGGATATGATGATGCTGTCAGAGGATTTTACGGAGATTCTCCTGCAGCATAAACTGAATGAGATAAAAGCGATAGAGCATAGTAATAAGGTGATCTTTGAGGACACGGATGCTCTTATCACACAGTTTTTTATGGGCTTCCTGGAAGACCCGGGCATCGAAAAGAACAAGGCATTATCTGATGCTATCGATGCCTTAAACCTCTATGATCTGATACTTTTCCTGGAACCGGATGTCGAATTTGTCCAGGATGGTGACAGGAGCGAGGAGATCCGTGACAATAGGGAAAAATACAGTGACCAGATAAAAGATTTAATTCTATCCCATGGGAAAAGGTTTGTAATTGTGAGCGGTTCCTATGAGGAGAGGTATGAGAAGGCAATTGCTGAGGTAAACAGATTATTTGAGAAGGAGTGTTAGGATTTTTATGCAGTCAGAAAAAGAATATCTGTCGCAATATAATATCAACAAGTATGAGCGCCCGTCGGTAACTACCGATATCGCAGCCTTTATGATCAGGTCGGAGGAAAGTGACAACTATAAAAGAGATTCCGAAAACAGGCTGTCCATTCTTTTGGTAAAGCGTGGGGTTCACCCCTTTATGGATTGCTGGGCGCTGCCGGGTGGATTTCTTAAGCCCAATGAGACTGTGGAGGAATGTGCACTGCGTGAGATAACCGAAGAAACAAATGTTGTCCCGGTTGCGATACTTCCTGTAGGCGTGTTCAGTGAGCCGGGGCGGGACCCCAGGGGCTGGATCATATCAAATGCCTTTTTCTCTGTTATCACGGAAGAATCCGTAAAGCAGGTTGGAGGAGATGATGCTGCGGATGCACAGTGGTTTGATGTATCATTTGAAAAGGATAATGATGGAGATTATCATTTGTCACTTTCTTTAAGAGGAAACACCGCTTTAGAAAGTATACATTTGGATGCAGTGCTGACAAAGGAAAGAACCAAGTTTGGCAAAAGCATTTTCCTTATAAAGGACAGTGGCGGCTTGGCATTTGATCATGCAAGGATCATTGCGGAAGCAGTGTGTTTGCTCAGGAAGTATGCTCAGGATTTCAATACCATCTTTGATTTCCTGCCTGAGAAATTTACTCTTAATGAGGTTCAAAAGGTGCAGGAGACGATATTGGATATCTCAATTCTACCGGCGAACTTCAGGCGCAAGATAAATGATTATGTGATAGAGACGGATGAGTATACTCAGGGTGCCGGGCATAGGCCTGCAAGGCTGTTTAAAAGAAAGTAAAACTTTAAAAAATTTCAAAAATGTAGTATACTGTCAGAATAGGAAATAAATTAATAAAGGAGACCTGTATAATGGAAATCTGGGATTTATATGACAGAGATGATAATAAGACAGGAAAGACTTGGGAGAGACGCCCGGGAAATGTAAACGGGATACCTGACGGGCTGTATCATATGGTTTGCGACATATTGGTTCAGCATGTGGACGGTACATTTCTTTTGACCAAAAGACATCCAAATAAGGACGTATATCCGGGATACTGGGAAGCCAGTGCAGGCGGTTCGGCTTTGGCAGGGGAGTCACCTTTAGAGTGTGCAAAGCGGGAGTTATTTGAAGAGACCGGTATAAAGGCTGAAGAAAAGGATTTCCGGTTTATCAGTCATACTCACAGGGATACCAGCCACAGTATGTTTTATTCATATGTGGTAGTGACGGACTGTGAGAAGGACTCGGTAGTACTGCAGGAAAGTGAAACAGTGGATTATAAATGGGTTGACAAGAAAGGACTGTTTGAATATGTGGATTCCGATCTGGCAATAAAAACCCATAATGACAGGTATAAGGAATTTTTTGAAAAACTGGGATATGTAAAAACTTGAGATAAAATAAAAGGAGAAGAGTTATGGAACGTATTAAAATTGATGAGAAGTGGACATTCCGCAGGGGCTTTTGTGACAGCTTAGGTATGCTAAAGGCGGATCCCGGGATAGAGGTAAATCTCCCGCATGACGGTATGATAGGTACAGCGGTTTCGGCAGATGCCCCCGCTAAGATGGATATGGGATATTTTACAGGGGGACTGTCAAATTACACTAAATATGTAAATATCCCAAAGGAATGGGAGAATGAAAGCATAGGACTCCGTTTTGACGGTGCTATGATGAATGTTACGGTTGATGTAAACGGATTTATGGCCGGACGTCAGCATTATGGGTATGCACCCTTTTATGTTGATCTGACAGATCTGGTTACATTTGGAAAGGAAAACCGTATAACCATAAATGTGAATATGAGCATGCAGCCAAATTCCCGCTGGTACACAGGTTCGGGTTTGTACCGAGGAGTGGAGCTTGTACATGGACCGAAGGTACATGTAGCTAATGACGGGATATTTGTGTACACTAAGGAAGTGGCTGACGGATATGCCTTTCTTGAAGCACAGGTGGATGTTCAAAATGAAACTGCGGAGAAGAGACTTACAGAGGTGGAGTTAGTTCTGGTTCAGGATGAGAAACAGGTTGCTGCCTCTGCAAAGAAAGTAATCTGGGTTGATGCCCGCAGTACAGGTACAGCCAGGATCGCATTTTCTGTTAAGGATCCGTTGATCTGGGATGTGGATGATCCGAATCTGTATACGGTAAAAGCCACTGTTAAAAACCTCGGAGTTTATCGCACGCACTTTGTGGCTGATCCGGAAGAAAACTGTACCGCGGATGAGGCGTGTATACTTTTCGGTATTAAGACAGTGACTGCGGATGCTGTTCGAGGCTTGCGGATAAATGGAAAATCGGTAAAGCTGAAGGGAGGATGTCTCCATCACGATAATGGTCTGATGGGATCTGTATCCCTGTATGAAAGCGAGGCCCGTAAGATAAAGAAACTTAAAGAGATCGGATTTAATGCGATCCGTACTACTCATAATCCGCCTTCATCAGCTTTGATCGAGGCTTGCGACAGGCTCGGTATGTATGTGTTTGATGAGGCCTTTGACGCATGGGGTATGGCTAAGAGAAGCGGTGATTACAGCCAGTTTTTTGATGCAGACTGGGAAAAAGATCTGACTGCGTTTGTGCGCAGAGACAGGACACACCCCAGTGTTGTAATATGGTCCATAGGTAATGAAATACCTGAGCGTGGGGGCCTTAATGACGGATATGCACTGGCATTAAAATTGGCCGAAAAGGTAAGAAGTCTGGATGGTACAAGACCTGTAAGTAACGGAATTTGCTCATTCTGGAGCGGTCTGGATGATGAACTGGCTGAAGGACTGAGCTGGTTCCAGAATTCCATAGACGGTGGTAAATCAAAAGATTTCTGGGAAAAGGGAACGGAGCCTTTTACAAATGGGTTGGATATCGTAGGCTATAACTATATGGAAGACTTTTATGAAAGGGATCATGAGCTGTTTCCTGACAGAGTAATATTGGGCTCCGAGAATTTTCCTAAAGAGATTGGTTTCAGATGGCCTCTTGTGGAAAAGCATCCCTATGTCATCGGAGATTTTACTTGGACGGCATGGGACTATATAGGAGAAGCAGGGCTTGGAAAATCAGTATATTTAGATCCTGATGATCCTTTCTTAAAAAAAGGTCCGTATGCTCTGATGCCTCAGGAGTCATCGCCGTTTCCCTGGAGAACTGCGAACGATGCTGACTTTGATATTACAGGAACAAAGCGGCCTCAGGGAGCATACAGGAGTGTAGTGTGGGGCAGCAGTGCGACTCATCTTTATACTGTACATCCTAAGAACTTCGGTAAAGAGGAATTGATCGGTCCTTGGGGATTTACTGATGTACTGTCATGTTGGAACTATGCTGATTACGAAGGAAAACCTATAGAGCTTGTAGTATTTTCAAATGCACAGGAAGTAGAAATATTGATAAACGGAGAATCTGCTGGTCGTAAAAAGGTATCTTCGGAAAGGCCCTTGCCAAACAGTGTACGGTTTGAGGCTGTATATAAGCCCGGAAAAGTAGAGGCAATAAGCTATACAGACGGAAAAGAAGTAAGCCGCGACGTACTGGAAACAACCGGTGAGCCTGTGGGACTTCGCCTGAAGCCTGAGAAACAAATCCTACAGGCAGATGGGCATGATGTACTTTATGTATGGATAGAGGCAGTAGATAGTGATGGACATGTCGTACCGGATGCAGCTGTGCCGGTAAGCGTGAAGGTTGAAGGCAGCGGGACTCTGGCAGGCCTTGGTACAGGCAATCCGATAACCGATGAGAATTATACAGATAACGAGACGGTTACTTACCATGGCAGGGCACTTGCTATTATCCGCTCTGGGTACGAAAAAGGCGAGACTGCTATATCTGTCGCAGCTGTAGGATTGGCAGGGGACAGTGTTAAGATAAAAATAGTTTAATCGATCAGAGTTACGGTTAGATGAGAGGGGATATTATGCTCATAGATGATATTATTCGGATAGCTAAAGAAGCAGGGAACATAATGGTGACTGCGGTTCGTCCCAAGATTATGGAAAAATCCGGACATGCAAATTTCTGTACTGAGACCGATGAGAAGATACAGGCATTTCTTTTCGGAGAACTGGGAAAGGTACTGCCGGAAGCAGCATTTCTGGGTGAAGAGGACGGTCAGGATGTATTTTCCGAGAAAATGGAAAGTGGTTACTGCTTCGTAATAGACCCGATTGACGGAACATCGAACTTCATATATGGGTATCGTCCATCTGTTATATCGATAGCTCTTCTCAAGGATGGAAATCCATATATGGCAGTGGTTTATAACCCATATGATGATATTGTATTGTCTGCAAAAGCGGGTGAAGGTGCTTATGCTAATGGAGAACGGATAATGTCCTCCGAGGCTCCGTTATCAGATTCGTTGGCAGTTTTTGGTACAGCACCTTATTATGCGGGCTTGCAGGAGCGCACATTTGAAATAGCGAAGAAGCTTCTGCCACAGTGCGTTGATTTACGTAGATCCGGTACTGCGGCATGGGATATGTGCTGCGTGGCAATGGGGCATTGCAGCCTGTATTTCGAACTTCGGATCCAGCTGTGGGATTATGCTGCAGCCGCATTGATAGCTCAGGAAGCCGGATGTATAGTTACGGATATCGAAGGCAGACCGTTATCCTATAAAGGACCAACCTCTGCATTGTGCAGGGCACAAGGGATAAAAGAAATCCCGGAGTGTTTTCACGGATGAGATAAGGTATTTTTGAAAAGGAGTAGGAGTATGAGACAGATAACATTAGGAACTACAGGCATCACCGTTCCTCAGAACGGTTTCGGAGCTCTGCCGGTGCAACGTTGCGATGTGGATACGGGTGTAAAGATCCTGATTCGTGCATACGAGGGTGGGATGACATATTTTGATACGGCAAGAGCCTATTCAGATAGTGAGTATAAGATAAGCAAGGCATTTAATACAAAGGAAGCACGTTCAAAGATTTATATTGCCACCAAAACTCAGGCAAAAACGCCTGAGGCTTTCTGGAAAGATCTGGAGACTTCTTTGACGACTCTTGGTACGGACTATATAGATGTGTATCAGTTCCATATGGCAGGACAAGTATATGCTCCCGGAGATGGTACGGGCATGTACGAATGTATGCAGGAAGCAAAAGCCAAAGGGATGATCCGTCATATAGGCATTACTGCTCACAAAATAGGAGTGGCAAAAGAGGCGGCAGAGAGCGGGCTGTATGAGACCTTGCAGTTTCCGTTTTCATATCTGTCGGGAAAGCAGGAATTGGAACTTGTAGAAATCTGTAGGAAAAATAATGTAGGTTTTATAGCCATGAAGGGATTGGCAGGAGGTCTGATAAACAGGTCGGATGCCGCTATGGCATATATGACTCAGTTTGACAACGTACTTCCCATATGGGGAATACAAAGAGAGAGCGAGCTGGAGGAGTGGCTGTCATATATGGAAAATACTCCTGCTATGACAGAAGAAATTACGGAGTTTATAAAACGAGAGCAGGACGAGCTGGCAGGTGAGTTCTGTAGGGGCTGTGGGTACTGTATGCCATGTCCTATGGGTATTACAATAAACCAATGTGCCCGTATTTCCCTGATGCTTCGCCGTGCACCGTCTGCGGGATGGCTGTCGGAGCACTGGCAGAATGAGATGAAGAAAATCGAGACCTGTATCAATTGCAGACAGTGTGTTTCAAAGTGTCCGTACGAGCTCAATACTCCGGAGTTGCTGAAGAAGAATTACGAGGATTACAAGAAAGTTCTGGCCGGGGAAGTAACAGTATAAAAAGGCAAGGAGAAATGTATGGCAAGGATAATCGGGGAGATACCGGAACACATATCACATGCGGAAGACATCATGTACCATTTTGTCAGGGCTGAACTGCCGGATTATATTTCAGTGTCCATGTTCCCGGATATTCCTGCGGAAGATGACAGTCAGAAACTGGAATTTGACATGCTTCTGTTTGTTCCGCATATGGGCGTATTTATTTTGGAGATTCGGGATGTTGTGGGATTCATGTATCAGGCTGGTATATATTTATACATGACGAAAGCAGGAAAGTCTATCGTGATGGATGGGGAAAGAAGGGCGAGACGGCTGCAAAGGCAGGGATTTGTCCTTCGCGACTACCTGAAGAAAAAGTTCAATATTGCACCGCTTATATACGAGTTTGAATGTTTTCCGTATATTTCCATGAGGGGATTGGAAAACTCGAATTATCCGGCTGATTTTGACCCAAGCCATGTAATTATGTCAGATGATCTGCACAGCGGCCTGCATTTTTTGCATAAGCTTATTGGGATCACCATTATGGAGCAGCAACAAAAGGGGCTTGCGGCCTTTGAAGACCTTTCAGATAAGGATGCGCATGACATTTTGTATTTTTGGAAGACTGGTTTGTTAGACATACCTCGTCCTGAGAGGCCACCTTTGGTTTTTTTGAGTTACAACAGGAACAATAACGAGATATCAAAAGAGATACAGACCGTTTTAGAAGATAGAGGTATCTTTGTCTGGCGTGCACCGAAGGACGTACCACTGGGGGAATATTATCTGCCGAGTGAAATGAAAGCCATAGAGGAATGTGATGTGTTTTTAATTCTGCTTTCCATTCCGGCTCAGAATAGTGAGGAAGTAAAAAAGGAATTTCAAAAGGCGCTGGAAATCAAAAAGCCTATACTGCCTGTCTGGGTGGAAGACGTTGCTGAGACTGAGATCGCAGAGTATTACAAGGAAAATCTGACAGAATATCAATACCGTGTCATGACCAAAATAGATATCAATGTGATCAATGAAATCGTTGCGACAGTTAAGAAGATTAAGAGGGAAGATAACACCACATGATGATGTAAGGAGATAAAAGTATCAAACATTGTAAAAATATTAGAGGCTCAGGTACTCAAAAATATCATTTGAAGTACCTGAGCCTTAAAACTATTTCTGTTTCTTACACAGTGACAATACTTTCCTGTAGTTAAGCCCAGCCAGCAGACTGACAAAAGCAATCATTATCACAAGTACAAGATTTTGGTCCATAAATGTGCCCAGACCTACAGTAAACCCTATAAGGAGCATGCAGGCCAACATATTAGGGAAAAGATAAAGCGCGACAGCTGCTCCCTGTTTGATCACTTCGATTTCATTTTCCCAGTCAAGGCGCATATGCTTTATGCCACAGACGCAGCCCCAAGTGGTTGAAAATGCACATAGCACAAATCCCAAAACTAAGGACAGTAGCGTAGTGAGTATCGGCGCCTTTGCGGAAATGCTAAAGGTTACTATTGAAAATAATGTAACCGGGACTGTCAGATACAGGTTAAAAAGCATTTTCCCTTTGTAAAGGGTTTCTTTTTTTATGGGAAGGCTCTGTACTATCCAATAGTTCTTGCCTTCCAGAGATGGAGTAAATGCAGTCGTAGCAACCATCCCTGCAAAGAAATAGACAATGAACGGGATAGCGGGATACAGCATTTCTTTTGTGATAGGAGCATCCTGTGTAATTTTCGCAAGAATACTGTCCACATCGAAAAACAGTATTGCTATACCGGCAGCCAGACAAAGCAGTTCACCTATCGGAGCATTTGTCATATATATGGTCGAGCCGGTCATTCTCTTAAATTCTTTAAATACTATGGTGCCGAGAACGCTTCGCTGTTTGCAGGTGCTCTTGACCTTTTTCTTTGATGCGGCGTGAGACTTCAGTGCCGAGTTTATCTTGCGGTATGACCTTCCTACAGGTATGAAGATGATTTCAAAAAGGATTATTGTAATTCCGATAAGAAGCAAGATATCGGATATGTTGAAAGTTTTTACCGCATTGCTAAACCAGTTTGCCGGCGGATAGAATTTCTCTGCTGTTCCGGTTATGGAAGAAACGGATTTCATCACTTCCTCAGTTTTTTCATTTTTTATCATATCTTCAATGAAAAATCTTGGGAGGAAGCAGGCAGCAGTAAACAACAGTACGAGAATTGTCTGAACAAGTGTCTTGTGCTTGAAGCCTGAGCCTATCTTTGTGATCAGGTACCCAAGGAATGATGCTATGAGCATCGGGATTATAGGCAGGAACAAAGACAGGGCTATCCATACAGGATACATAATCGGAGATGCTTCCGAGTATATGCCGTATACTACCATGGTGGATAGTGAAACGGTCATTTGCCAGGGCAGACTTTTAACATACATATATAGGAATTTGCATCCGGCTACATCCTTTGCTTTAAAGGGAAGGGACATAAGCATGTCGTATTCCTTAAAGTTAAATAAATATCCGTTTGTCTTAAAAAGAGTAAAGAAAAATGATATAAGGGAGATAACCAGTGCGTTCATAGTCGGGATGGAGTCGGTGAGACCGAAATATCCAAACCCTATACTCTGGGCTATACAGTAGGCGACAAGCATCAGGTAAAGGAGTGCCATTCCGATGGTCGTGCCGATGATCCTGCCTTTTTTCTTTTTATCCTTACAGTATTTAAGTATATTTCTCTGGCTGGTGGAGAGAAGAAGTGCATTTAATAATATCGATTTTCTTTTCATAGTCTATACCATGTTTAGTTAGTGTGTAAAATATCAGGTTTCCAGGAATGCCTCTTCCAGAGATGCACCGTGTGTGAGTTCATCCATAGTACCGGAAGTGATAATTTTTCCATGTTTTATGATCGCTACTTTATTACATAGCTTTTCGGCCACATCCAGTACATGTGTTGAGAAGAAGATGGCGGTTCCTTTTTCGCAGAGTTCATGCATGATCTGTTTAAGTATGAAGGATGCCTTGGGATCCAGGCCTACGAAGGGTTCATCCATAACGATCAGCTTTGGCTCATGGATGAGAGCGGAGATGATAGCAAGCTTTTGCTTCATACCATGTGAATATGAGCTTATGAGATCTCCTAAAGCGTCCGTGATCTCAAGCCTTTCCGCATAATGATCTATACGTTCTTTGCGGTCTTCTTTACTTATCTCAAAGACATCTGAGATAAAATCCAGGTACTGCATACCGGTCAGATTTTCGTACAGATCCGGATTATCCGGGATGTATGCGGTGATTTTCTTGCATTCGATGGGATCCTTCTTGACGGAATGTCCGTCTATAAGGATTTCTCCTTCCGTAAAATCCAGAACACCCACAACTGCACGTATAGTAGTGGATTTTCCTGCTCCGTTGTGTCCGATGAAGCCGTAGATATCGCCGCTTTCTATGGTGAGTGTTACATTGTCGGCGGCTTTCTTACCTTCACCGTAGGTTTTTGAGTAACCTTTGATCTCTAATATTGGTTTCTTTTCCATATGTTGTTCTCCTATGATTGAAGTTGTTCATATACAATTTTGGTCTCTTCCGAAGTTGCAGCACTTACATAATATGTCATTTCAGCAGTCATCACTTTGATGTAGTTTCCTTCTTCAGGGTTCAGGAAGACCTTGCAAGAATTACCGTTTACAGAAAAGTTTCCTTTGTATAGGTTGGATATACCAAAACCGGAAATCTTGGCAAGTTTGAGATTGTTAACATCTTCGCCCCATTCGATAGCAGTTATATCATTTATGTCTATTACATAATCATCGGATAACTGGTGGCAGATGAGTTTATTGTCTTCGAGCTTAAGTTTGATAGGAGTAGCTTCTGTCATCCCCACATATACTAGCGAACCAAGCGTAAACATGAATACGAGAACGATAAAAGCATATACCAGTTTACCAACGGGATGAGCAGCGTTTACGGTACCGCCGACACCAACTCTTTTCTTTACGTTCAATCTTTTATTATTTGGATTGTAGTAGATGATACCACCAATCCAGTTGTCATCCTCGTCCTGAGTTACGGTCATTTCTTTTTCATATCTCTGCTCTATCTTTTTGTCTCTTAAGACATATATGAAAATCCCTATCATTATTATCAAGAAATAGATGATGGTAAAAATAAAAAACAATAACTCTGAATACCATAATACTAAGAAAACAAATGTTGTTGCCAGCAGGATGGTGTTCAGCCAAAGGAATTTAACTGAAAAGTCCGAGAGATTCTTTTTCTTTGCTCTGTTATAATTGGCATTGATAGCGGAATCTGTCGAAATAACTTCATTTTTCAGGTTGTCCATCATATAGGCAACTCCGGATATAAGCAGCCCGACAGCCCAGAAGATGGCTGCAAGCCCTGTACCGAGAAAGTTACCTGCGAATGTAGATTTTACGTTAATAACCTTTAAATCTACTAAAAGAGCTGCAATAACTATAAACAATCCTATGATGTTTGGAATTAAAAGGCTTGAAAACTTTATGGTATGGATGCTTCCTGCTGTATTGATGTCTGTATAGATTACCTTCTGTTCCTGAGAGAGTCCAAGAGTTCTTTTCAGGCTTTTCATTTCCTTGTTCCCCAGAAAGAAAGGGATGAAGATACCTATTAGTGAAGCATAGAATAATACCATCCACAGTGTGGTCTGAAGGATAAAACCGTGTAACAGAAGAAGCACTATGGAAAGAGCGAGACTTATATACAGAACTTTTTGGGCCTGACCACGGCGTTTGCTGTATATCATGTCAATAGTTTTTTCCGTTTCTCCCTCTTTAAACTCTTTCTTCATGGTCAGCCCAAGGATCATTTTAGCTGATTTCCAGTTTTTGGGATACAGTATGAAAAACATAATGAGGAGTGTTGGAATAAGGAGTATGCACATTACTATGCCAAAGATAAGTGACATGGTTAATCATTACCCCCTTCCCAATATTTATCGATCAGATCGATCAGCTCCTGCTTTTCCACACCTGAAATACGGGCTTCAGAGACGATTCGCCTTAATTCCGTTTTGTTGGCATCGGAAACAGAGGCTTCTTTTTTTATCTCCGTGCGGATACGAGCCCCGTTTTTTCTGTCTGTCATTATATAGCCTTCGGTTTTCAGTAACTGATAAGCTTTACTGACAGTCATAGTATTTATACCCATTTCCAGTGCGAGATCCCTTACCGTCGGAAGTTTTTCTCCGGCTTTCAGTTCGCCGCTGGAAATCCCCATTACTATCTGGTTTCTCAACTGAAGGTATATAGGGATATCTGATAGTTCGTCTATTCTTATGATCATGTTTATTTCCTCATAACTTATAACTTGCGTCGGGTAAATACCAGCACTCCGATTATATCACAAAATGCGATTAAAATAAAGGTGCATAATAGTGCTTCGGTAAAATCTGAGGGGACTGCACCTTCCGTTGATAAGGTAAGTCCGTCCATCAGTCTTGAAGGGATGATGTTTTTTATGCTTGGTATATAACCGAGTAATATAAATGCAAAGAATATTACGCCGGTACCGAGCAGTACCTGACCGCTGTTATCACACAGGGCACTGAAAAGTACCAATGTTGACATGGTGAATATACCAAAAAGCCAGTACATAAATATCCCGAAAGCAAGATTTGTTACTCCGTCATTTCCCCAGAAATAAACGGTGTAACCAAGAGTAATACCGGTATACACGAGATAAAGTAAGGTCCAGGCTCCATATACTGTTAAGAGCTTTGAAAAGAATATTTTATTCCTTGAAAGTCCCTTTGTCACGATCTGAACCAGGGTACCTTTCTGGTATTCGTTTGTAAACAATCCACTGAAAAGCAGGATTGTTACTATCAGCACCATAGGAGCATTTTTAAAAAACTGTGTCCAGCTGGTAAGTGCTGTGACGGTAACTTCACCGATAACTAAGCCCTGATCTGCAAACTGATCGGAAAGCATCTCATATAACCAGGGAGTGAGTTTAGCCATAGCGGGGTTCAGGATACCAAAGAATATGAATATTATACCGAGTATAAGCAGCTTTCCCGTTCGGGTCAGCTCCATACATTCCTTTTTTATAAATGCAGTCATTTTATTGCCTCCAGGAAAATATCTTCCAAGGTTGATTCCTGTTTTTCTATCTTGATAAACGGGATGTTGTTATCAGCGATAAAGTTCAGTGTATAAGGGAGCAGGGAAGCCTCTTTTAATATTATATTATTAGAGCCGTTCCGCTCTGTTTTGCCGGCAGAACCTGCTTTTTGGGCTTTTGTTTTTTCGCAGATAAAGCGGTAAAGGCTATCGGAATCTTCTTTTCGCTCCAACTGTATTTCCAGTGCATTCCCACGGCGTTTACTTTTAACTTCATCGATACTGCCCTGCATGATGATCTTTCCTTCATTGAGCAGAGCCATTTCATCACAGATGTGTTCAACATCTGAAAGAATGTGTGTGGAGAAGAGGATGGTTGTTTCTTCTTTGGCAGCTACAAGGATATCAAGTATTTCCTTGCGTCCTAACGGATCAAGTGCAGAGGTGGGCTCATCACAGATCAGGAGCTTTGGCCTATTGAGCAATGCCTGGGCGATACCCAGTCTCTGCTTCATACCTCTTGAAAAACCTTTTATGCGATGCTTCTCTTCTCCGAGTCCTACCAGTTTTAGGAGTTCTTCGCTTCTGGTTCGGATTTCCTTTCTATCCATTTTTGTAATCTCACCGCAGAATGAGAGGTACTCCTTCGGAGTCATGAAAGAATAGTATTCGGGGACATCGGGCAGATAACCTATAAAGCGGTTCGTTTTGGTATTGCCGTAGGTTACCTTTTCACCGTTTACGAAAATTTCTCCGGTATTTGCAGTCATCAAGCCTAAAACCAGTTTCATGGTCGTGGTTTTTCCGGCACCGTTTTTGCCTACGAAGCCAAAAACCTTTTTGGGCGGAACATTTAAGTTCACGCCTCTTAAAACTTTTTTGTCTCCAAAGCTTTTTTCAAGGTTTTCTATTCTTAAGATGTAATTATCCTGAGTCATTTTGGGTTCACTTCCTTAAATAATTTTAGGCGTCTTCCTTACCGAGTAAGAAATATATCACAGGACCGATAAACTCCATACCTATGATCGCTACGATAACCCAGAGGGTTCTGTTGCCACGTTTATAATTTTTGTGAGTAAAAATATGACGAAGAGTTACAGTCAGCAGGATAATCTCTGCTATGATAAGCGGGATGAGAAAAGGTAACATTTCTTTAATATCAGGCATTTGTGGTTCCTCCTTAGATTTTTTATCGTGTATGCATTGTATTATTTACTGTAATACAAACAATACATCTAAAAAGTGATTTTGTCAACAGTTATTTGAAAAAATAAGCTGCCATATTTCTTTGACTATTCAGAATTAAAATGGTAGAATGTTATTCATAGTTGTTTTTAACGAAAATGTTATATATAAGGAAGATTATCATGGCAGAAGAAAAGCTTAACCCCAAAAAAAGCAAAGTTAAAAAAGTGATAAAAATTTTGGTTATTATCGTTGCGGTGATAGATGTTATACTTTTGGGTGCTGTATTATATTTCAGACTTCCTGTGTCAGAGTATTATGATCATTCGCAAGCAGAATTTACCATACCGGACATCCATAAAGGGTTCATAGCACAGGGGTTGTCTTTGGACACTGCGAGTGACTGCTTTTTTATTACCGGGTATATGAATGATAAGAGTGCATCTCCTATATATATGGTAGAAAAGTCGACGAACAAATATGTAAAGAAGCTTCTTATGCAGAATCCCGACGGCAGTGAGTTTCACGGACATGCGGGAGGACTTACGGTACATGAGGACTATATATATGTAGCCGGGAGCGGTGATTCGTGCCTTTATGTATTTAACTATGACGATGCCATAAAAGCATCTGACGGGGATATAATAAAAAGCATAGGAACTTTTCCTATGCCTGATGATATGAGTGTGGCATATACTTCTTCTGATGAAGATGTGATATATGCCGGAGAGTTTTTTAGGGAAGAAAACTACAAAACAGATGAGACACATAAGATGACTACAGCTGCAGGTGATTATAATCAGGCTCTGATGTTTGCCTATCATTTTTCAGATGACGAGGACGCATTGTTTGGTATCGAGCCCGAACCTTTCGAGGTGTATTCCATAACAGATCTGGTACAGGGTATGGATACTTATAATGGACAGATATATCTTTCTACATCTTATGGTGTGGCTTTTTCACATATATATGTATATGATAAGCCTGAGAGCAGGAAGAATCTGGAGATAGCCGGTCTTACACTCCCTCTTTATGAGCTGGATTCATCCGTACTGAGAAAGGACTTTAAATATGCACCTATGTCAGAAGAGATCGTCTGTGTTGATGACCGTATATATACGATGTGTGAATCGGCTTCCAATAAATATATATTCGGAAAACTGACAGCAGCTACAAAGTGTTATTCAACCGATATTGACTGGGATACACCCTGAGGGTTTGTAACCTCTTGGATCCTTTCAACGGACGGATAATTTGAGCGCATATTTCCGATACAGTTATTGATGCACATGGTACTTTTCATCATCTCGCCTCGGTACTGGGTGATCTTGGTGAGCTCTGCAAAGTTTTCCACACCGTTGCCTATCATGCTTCCACCTGTGAGCAGCAATAGTATGTATCCGAGGACTCCTGAAAAGGTATTGAAAAAATAAGTCCATGCGATTCTTTTATGAGCCTGCATATTCTGATGAAGGATATCCAGGCTTATTTTTTCTGTTTTTTCCTCAACTGTTTTTTTGCCGTCAAAGATACGGATCGCATCTTTGCCTGCGATAATGGGAGCTACCCAGTTGTTATACTTGGCAAAGCTTTCCTGAGCATTTCGGCGGAAAAACGGAACCTTTCTTATTATAATGACACTGCTCAGGAAAAAGAAGGGAACCATTATCAAAATAGCGATACAGAAAAGTGAGAAATTCAGCAGGATAAGCATTATGGATGACAGTAGCAGATTTGTCGCAGCTATCATCATATGCATGAAATTGATCGGTGCATCAAGGTAATCATTTACCTTATCTATATCATTGTTTAATCTGGTGATCCAGTCACCGACAGCATATTCCTCCATTTCTCCCTGTGTACGGGAAAGAAGTGAGCCGAGGACTTTTTTACGGAGCTTTTTCTGAAAAAGGATATTAATCCTTATGGCCAGAGTGCTCCATATGGTCATGTTGTAGGCAAAAAGCAGGACGGTTAACAGCAGGAACAGGAGAAAGGTCGGGAGAAGACTGTCCTCATCTTTTATCTCCATAAGCCTTACAAAGCGTTCAATCATATTTGCGGATATGAGTGCATTTAAAAAATCAAAGGGCATGCGAAGGATCAGCATGAGGATGAACTGCTTATGCATATTGAGGTCTTTTAGTATTCTGAAAGCATTTCTTGTCATAGATGTATATCTCCTGCCTTTAAGAAAGAAATCCGGATTCTATCTTATATATATGATCGTAACCATCAAGGTGTGTCGCCTGATGGGTGACATGGATCACGGTTTTGTCTTTTGAAAACTCTTTTATGGATTCCAAAACAGATGCCGTTGTATCCTTGTCAAGTGCTGAGGTTGGCTCATCGAGGAGCAGAATATCGGCATTTTTGCACATTGCACGGGCTATAGCTATGCGCTGGGCCTGTCCGCCCGACAGCTCATCGGCGCTGTTCCCGAGATATGTGTTGATGCCTTCCGGAAGTGAATCGATCCAGTTTTTTATATTTGCCATTTTACAGACTTGGTCTATACGGTCTGCCGGGTAATCATGTCCCAGTGTAATATTTTCATATATGGATAATGGCAACAGCATGGGCGTCTGCATGACCACGGATACGCATTTGCTGATTTCTTTCGGGTCGGTTTTACCTGCGACGGATATGGTTCCGGAAGTTGGTGCATATAGTCCCGCAATCAGTTTTAACAGAGTGCTTTTTCCACATCCGCTTTCTCCGATAATACCGATTTTTTGTCCTTTTTCGATGTTCAGTGTTATGTTATGAAGCACCTGTTGTTCACCATATGTGAAAGATATATTTTGCAGCTTTATCATTTTATTCTCCGTTGTTATATGATTGTTATGCCAAAGTTATCTCGAAACCGCCTTCTGCGTTTCATCGGTAACAAAACGATACTTCGCATCCGATTTTGTTATAAAATAGAAATCCTTGACAGGTTTACCGTAAATACCTTGAATCTTGCCATGTGGCTTGGCAGGTTCATAATGGTCTGGGTTACACCGTTTTGCAGATTCAGAAAAACAAACAATGTGCCTAAGGACATCTTGTTTCTAAGTACCAGGAATCCCCCGCATAGAAAGAGCAGGAGAAGAGGAAGCTTTGATAGCACACCGGATAAGGAATTATAGATGGCGTGCATCCTGCCTTCGTGCGTGGCATGGACTCCCCATGTGCTGAGTTTTTCTTCGTATGACTTCATACAAAACTTTTCTCCGGAAAAGATCTTTACTATAGGAAAGGAGTGGATAAGGCCAAAGGCGATACGGTTCATTTTCTCTTTTTCATCCATCGTAGCGGAGACAATACCGGTGAGTTTCCTGCCGGAATACATCACATAGATTAGGATGAGGACAGTTGGCAGAGTAAAGACCATGGTGAGGAGCACATTTTGAAACAGCAGAAAAACGAGGACCAGTGTGCCGGTCAGGAGCATGCCTGAAAATTCAAAAAAGTTGTTTCCGAGATAACTGTTTGCCTGAGCCAGTTCGTTCTGAAGTACGGACATGGTGTGTGCTGCATCAGTACCGGAGTCCATAGCAGAAGGCGTTGCTTCTATAGAGGTATGTAATAGATTCCGCATATATCCGGTCCTGAGAGTATGCGCCATCTTTTCTGAGGTATAACGTGATATATAATGATTAAAGAAATTGGTTACTGCATTTGATATCAGGAAAAGGCATAGGATTAGTATCAGAGAGCTTTCTATCGTGGTTCCGGCTTCTATGTTGTTGATCAGCTTAGCTATATATAGCATATATATCATCTGTGACAGGTTGGCGATGAGTGTCAGACAGACCGACAATATCACAAACAGCTTATTCCTTTTTATAAGTTTTTTTAGTACATGCATCGCTAATTTCCTTTTTTAAATATATACTGTTCTGCTTGTTAATTGAAATATAAACCCTGCCCCAAGGTACGAGTCAATATGTTTTTGAAATGTTTTACAAAATCGTTGACTTATGTGGATAGAAATGGCACTATAGTGGTATAGGGGGTACAGCAGATGGAAGAATATCAGTTGCTTAAAATCGGAGAACTTGCAAAGCTGTCAGGGGTATCGATCAAAGCTCTCAGAGTGTATGAGAAAAAGAAGATAATCAAGCCGGTAAAGGTTGATGAGGAAACCGGGTACAGATATTATTCTGCCGGACAGATGGAGATGATCGAGTCTTTACTGGAACTGCAGGATATGGGATTTACTTTAAGTGAAATAGAGAAGGTCCTCTCAGGCAAGAGCTCTAAGGATGAGCTTTCTGAAATATTTGACAGAAAGAGGGATGAACTTCAGGACAGGATATGGAAAACTGAGGCCAGACTTAAGGAACTTGAAATACTAAAGGAAAATCTTGGTAAGGATTCCGGTATAAAGGCCTTTAATGAAATGGATGATGACGAAAGAGCCAGAACCCTGGCAAAACTTATCCGTGTAAATGAGGAAAATGTAAGACAGGTATTAAGTGAAGTGGTATGGCTATAATTTTGTGAAAAAATATTTAAAAAAGGTATTGACTTTAAATTGAAATTGGTATACAATTTCGTTTAATATTTTACTCCCTGCCTCTACTCTAGGGGCAGGGAAAAACTCATTTTAAGGAAACTTTATCATAGTAAAGCGCTAATATTTTTTTCGTTTTCTATTAAAAATTCACATATAAAAGGAGGATGACATGGCTTACTTTTTCGAAGAACCGTCACACACTTTCAGCGAGTACCTGTTAGTACCGGGATACACATCACCTGATTGCATTCCCGCAAATGTTTCTCTTCGTACACCCCTTGTAAAATTCAAAAAGGGTTCCGAAGAATCTCCGATTTCCTTAAACATCCCTTTGGTTTCAGCTATCATGCAGTCAGTATCTAACGATACCATGGCCATAGCTTTAGCAAAGGAAGGCGGAATGTCATTTATTTACGGCTCCCAGTCTATCGAAGACGAAGCTGCTATGGTTGCTAAGGTAAAAGCCTATAAGGCCGGTTTTGTAGTAAGCGATTCAAACTTAAAGGAAGACGATACTCTTCAGGATGTACTTGATCTTGTAGAGAAAAACGGACACAATACTATCGCTATAACAAGTGATGGAACTGCACACGGAAAGCTCCTGGGTATTGTTACCAGCCGTGATTACCGTGTCAGCCGTATGGAGACCTCTCTCCAGGTAAAAACTTTCATGACTCCTTTAGAAAATCTTGTCACTGCTCCCGATACTACTACATTAAAGGAAGCAAATGATATTATCTGGGATAACAAGCTTAATTCCCTTCCCTTGATTGATGCTAACGGATGCCTTAAATACATGGTATTCAGAAAAGACTATTCAGAGCATAAATCCAATCCCAACGAAATTCTTGATTCAAAGAAGAGATATATGGTAGGTGCAGGTATCAATACCCTCGACTATGAGAAGCGTGTTCCCGCTCTTGTAGAAGCAGGTGCTGATGTACTCTGTATCGATTCTTCAGAAGGATATACCTGCTGGCAGGAGAAGACACTTTCCTATATCCGTGAGAAATATGGTGATACCGTAAAGGTTGGTGCCGGTAATGTTGTAGACCGCGACGGTTTCATGTTCCTGGCAAAAGCCGGAGCAGACTTTATCAAGATCGGTATCGGCGGAGGTTCAATCTGTATCACACGTGAGCAGAAGGGTATCGGCCGTGGCCAGGCTACAGCAGTTATCGAGGTAGCAAAGGCACGTGATGAGTACTACAAGGAAACCGGTGTTTATATCCCGATCTGTGCAGACGGCGGTATCGTTCATGACTACCATATGACATTAGCTTTGGCTATGGGTGCTGACTTCATCATGCTCGGACGTTACTTCGCACGTTTCGATGAGAGCCCTACAAGCAAGCTTATGGTTAACGGACAGTACGTAAAAGAGTATTGGGGCGAAGGTTCCAACAGAGCACGTAACTGGCAGAGATACGACCTCGGCGGCAAGGCAAAGCTCAGCTTCGAAGAGGGTGTTGATTCTTACGTAACTTATGCAGGTCCTCTGAAGGACAATGTTGCTAAGTCACTTTACAAGGTTAAGTCAACCATGTGTAACTGCGGTGTGCTTACCATTCCCGAGCTTCAGAGAGATGCAAAGATCACTCTTGTATCTGCTACATCTATCGTAGAGGGCGGATATCATGATGTTATCCTTCATAACACACCCGGATCAAACCAGAGATAAAATACGGACATACATGAAAAGGACTGACCAATCGGCCAGTCTTTTTTTCAATTTGATTATGCATTTGATAAAAGCTATGAAAAGTTATAAAATGAAATCAGAAGTTATAACAAGTTATAAACGAAATATAAAGTTATAACAACTTATAAATACTATGTAAAAAAGGAGATTAGTGTGACACAGCATATCATTCATCCGATTCCTCCGGTATATAATGAGAACTCAAAAATCCTTATCCTTGGGAGTTTTCCTTCAGTAAAATCGAGAGAAGCAGGATTCTTCTATGGCCATCCGCAGAACCGGTACTGGAAAGTATTGGCAGGGGTTTTCAATGATGTGGTTCCTGAAACCATTCCTGATAAAAAGACGTTTCTGCTGAGGCATAATATTGCTGCATGGGATGTTATAGCCTCCTGTGACATAGAGGGTTCATCCGATTCCAGTATTAGAAATGTAGTGCCGAACGACCTGACGACCATACTCGGAACTGCAGATATCAGACAGATTTTTACCAACGGCAAAACTGCCTATACTCTGTTCCAAAAATACACGGTACCTCTCGTCCACAGGGACAGCATCTGTCTGCCATCAACATCTCCCGCCAATGCGGCATGGAATCTTGAGAAGCTGATAGAGGCATGGAAAGTCATCGTAGAATAATTGTCGACATAAAATGGCGAAATTACGATTGACAAATGAGATATAACGGTATAAAATAGGAAAAGGAGGTGAAATGTATGACAATTAGTGAGATGCTTGAGATAAAGAAGGAATATGGATTTTCCTATGAGTACATCTCAGAAAAATCCGGCGTGCCGGCGAGTACAGTACAAAAAGTTTTCTGTGGAACTACTACTGCACCAAGAAGAACTACTATAGAGGCTTTGCTAAAAGTGTTTGAACCCTTAAAAACCAAGAATAATCATACATTAAATCCGGAAAAAAGCAAAGATAGAAACAAATGCAGTTACGCATATGAACATATAGAAGATGATCTGAATATAAGCTATGTCTGTGAGGAACCAGAAGAGTTTTATACTACAAGTGGAACGGCTGCCCTACAGCCTGACGACTATAAAAATAAGACCATAGATGATTATTATGCATTACCTCCGGATATCAGAGTGGAACTGATAGATGGCGTATTCTATGATATGGCATCGCCTGCAACATCTCATCAGAAGATAAGCACATTTTTGCTTGTGACCTTACAAACTTTTATTGATGCTAATAATGGCTCATGTCAGACGTATGCGGCGCCGACTGATGTACAGCTCGATTGTGACGAGAAGACCATGGTTCAGCCTGATGTTTTTGTCCTATGTGATGAGAACAAAGATGAAGAAAAATGTATTTTCGGTGCTCCGGATTTAGTTATAGAGATCCTTTCACCTTCGACACGATATCATGACACTATGCGAAAACTGTATAAATACAGAAATGCGGGAGTAAGGGAGTATTGGATTGTTATGCCGAGAGAATTAAAGATCCGGGTATATTTCTTTGAAAAATCCGATACGCCGATAGAATACTCGTTTATGGACAAAATCCCCGTAGGTATATGGGATGGCAGATGCAAGGTTGATTTTAGCAGGATATATGAGAAGATAAAAAAGAATCTTTATGATTAAAAAATTCTTGACAATTATAAATTTTTGTGAGATAAGTATATAAACTAAATTGATACATAAGGCAATGAAGGGAAGAGTAAGCTGTAAGGATGTCCACAGAGAGTCCGCGTATGCTGAGAGCGGATGGCAAAGAGATGGCTGAAAATGGTCCCGGAGCTGCGGAGCCGAGGAAATATCTTAGGTTTCGACGGGTTCACCCGTTACAGTGAGGACTGTTGATGGACAGTTGCTAAGGCTTTCGCTGCGAAGCGGAAGTGAATTAAAGTGGTACCACGTGAGTCAGACTCTCGTCTTTAATTAAGACGGGAGTTTATTTTTTTTGGTCCACCGGCATTACCGAATTCAAGTGGGCCGATGTTCAAGAAAAAGGAGAGAAAGCATATGAGCAGGAAAACGTATTACATCACAACAGCGATAGCTTACGCTTCGGGAGTTCCCCATATCGGGAATACATATGAAATAATACTTGCAGACAGTATCGCAAGATACAAAAGGCAGCAAGGTTATGACGTGTTCTTCCAGACGGGAACCGACGAGCACGGCTTGAAGATAGAAGAAAAAGCAGCTATCAAAGGAATCGAACCCAAGGAATATGTGGACATTATCGCAGGGAAAATAAAGGATATCTGCGACCACTTAAATATCTCCTATGATAATTTCATCCGAACCACGGATGAGTATCATGTAGCCCAGATGCAGAAAATATTTAGGAAGCTTTATGACCAGGGCGACATATATAAGGGGAAATATCAGGGAATGTACTGTACTCCGTGTGAATCCTTCTGGACCGAGTCACAGCTAAAGGACGGGAAATGTCCCGATTGTGGAAGGGAAGTACATCCTGCAAGTGAAGAGGCATATTTCTTAAGATCGAGCAAGTATGCCGACAAGCTTATTAAACATATCAACTCCCATCCGGAATTCATACAGCCTATATCCAGGAAAAATGAGATGATGAACAATTTCCTTCTGCCCGGACTT
>JAEEGJ010003854.1_pt1 | contig 54000 bp, 51 predicted proteins | sample 8958761 | NCBI WGS metagenome assembly JAEEGJ01 (sample SAMN16246546, study PRJNA631951) | gut metagenome | biome: gut microbiome; feature: rumen; material: RS-attached | host: Bos | place: Iran: Karaj | collected 2018-10
CCCCGTTTTCTTGTGTGACTATAATTATAATATGGTCACACGAGAAAAGCAACAAAAAACCGGCCTTCTAAGCCGGTTTTCAGCTGTTTTTGATGGTATTCTATGTGACTATAAAACGAGATTTAGGCTGTAACAGGTTACTGTTTACTGTTTACAGCCATTTTAAGCCTGCTTGGATGCAAGTAAAAATTCATGATAATGACTCATTATGACATTTCTACATTCATTAAAATTTGATTGCACCATCTGTTGCAGTTATCATGAAGGAATGGAATAGACGTTCGGCCCCTTCACCAGTGAAGAGAAGGATGTTTTTCCTGTCATGACAAGGTCGGTCAGGCAGAATTCATGATTGAATCTCTGCGTCTGTTCCTTAAATCGGAGCCGGAAGAAGATGTTCAGTAATTTCAAGGCAAGGGCCTCAAAGATCGGAAGCTGGTCGGCCGTATGGCTGGTTCCGCTTGTCGCTCTTCTGATCGGCGTATGGCTGATCTATGACTATTACAGCAGCCGCGGGGAGGAAATCATCCTCTATTCGCAGAAGGCTGACGGCCTCGAGGCAGGCAAGACCCTGATCAAGATCCGCAATGTCGAGGTCGGCAAGGTAACATCCATCTCCCTTTCGAACGATCTCTCCAAGGTCATAGTAAAGGCCAGAATGTCAGCCGGCACCGACAACTTCCTCCGCGAGGACTCGTCGTTCTGGGTGGTGAAGCCCAGCATCGGCGTAAGGGGCGTCTCCGGGCTTGACACCATCATGTCCGGACAGTATATCGAGCTTTACCCCGGTAAGTCCGAGAAGCTCTCCAGGCAGTTCGAGCTGATGGATCAGCCGAGGGTCCTCAACGGCGACGAGAAGGGAACGTCATTCATCCTCTTCTCCAAGGACAAGAAATCCTCAGTTGATGTATCAACTCCGATAAGGTTCAAGGGCTATGAGGTAGGCGTCATCACTTCAGCTTCGTTCTCAGTCGAGAACCGCCAGATGCAGTACGGCGCCTTCGTCTACTCGCCGTTTGACCGCCTGGTAACAGAGAACACCCATTTCTGGACCAACAGCGGCTTCTCAATGAAGCTCGGCGCCGGCGGAATGCAGGTTCAGACTGACACTCTTGCGAGCATTATCGCCGGAGGCGTCTCGTTCGGCGTCGCTCCTGACAGCAGGCCGGGTGACAAGGCCGCCCCCGGCACCAGGTTTCAGCTCTATGCGAGCGAGGATGCGAGCAGGGTTGTCGTCTACCGTGAGCCGGTGCCCTACGTGGTCAGGTTCAGAAGCTCGGTCTCCGGGCTGATGAAGGATGCCCCTGTCGAGTACCTTGGAGTTCAGATCGGGCGCGTGGTATCCGTCCCGCTTGAGACCGGCAACGGCATTGACTTCGCGGATCAGGGACGGGGAGACACTGTCCCGGTCCTCATCGAGCTGCAGGCTGACCGCCTGAATTTCGGCAGCAAGGTAACAATCGAGGAGTTCAAGAAGAACATTGCCGAGCGTGTTACAGGCTGCGGTCTGAACGCCACGCTCTCAACGCAGAACTTCATCACCGGCAGCAAGCGCATCGAGCTTGTCTGCGATGCCCATATGGCGAAGGAAAAGAGGGTCATCGGCACCTACCATGCGTATCCGACCATCCCGAGCGGAGGCCTTGAGATTTCGGACCTTGCGGATGATGTCCACCAGCTTCTCGGAAAGCTCAACCATCTTGATGTCGAAGGCCTGATAGACAACACCTCGAAGATGATGAAGTCGGCCAAGGAGACCTCTGACTCCGTCAGGAAGCTCACCGACTCGCTTGCCGAGATCGGAGGCAATGAGGAGCTGCAGAAGATGCCCGGCAGCATCAACGAGACGCTGAAGAAGCTGGGCGCGGCTGCTGACGGCCTCAGCGAGAGGGCCGAGCTTTACAGCGAGCTGGCATCTGCGCTCCGCGAGTTCAGCGCGGTCATGAAGGAGACCCGTCCTGCAATGCGCAAGATCAACGAGCAGCCGAACTCCCTGATCTTCGGCAGCGGCACAAGCGAGCCTGAGCCCCGCAGGCCTTCAGGAAGCGGAAAGTAAAAGGAGGTGGCACAATGAAGAGATTTATTACCGGCATTCTGGCTGCCGCGGCAGCAGCGGCATGTGCCGCTGGCTGCTCGTCATCTGACGGTCCGGTCTACTACGGCATGTTCTCCAGCGAGCGCATGAACCCTGTTGCCCCGTGCGTCAGAGGCTGCCGCAATATCAGCCTGGAGAGGATATCGCTCCCCGGCAGCGTCTCAGGGCTTTCCATTGCCTTCGAGGAGCAGAACCATGTCATCAGGAACGTTGACACGCGCCGCTGGTCCGAGGAGCTCTCAGAGCAGCTCTCGAGAGCCCTTGCGTGGCATATCGAGAACGGGCGTCCCGGCATCAGGGTGAGGATGTCTGATCCGGATTCCTCTGCAGAGAGGCTCTCAGTGAGGCTGAGCTCGTTCAGCGGGCGCTATGACGGCTATGCATCGGTTGCCGGGACCTGGGAGCTTGTGAGGGACGGGAAAACGCTCTCAGGCGGTGTCATCAGGAGCATGGTGCCGCTTGCGGAGGACGGCTATCCATCGCTGGTTGCCGCGCTTGAGAGCGCCTGGCGCGCAGAGTCTGATAAGATCGCGCAAAAGATAGCCGGTGCCGCGAAGCATGAAAGATGATTTCCGGCCCGGCTCCGGACCGGAACACAGGTTCACGGAAACAGTCTGAGATCGGAGATTCATAATGTCACAGCTAAAGTCAGAGGAAATTCAGAATAAGATTTACAGTATCGTCGGATACAGATTTTCTCTGAGCTCATCGCGCCAGATGTCAAGGGCCCTCTATGGAGATCAGAAGCTGCCGGTCCTCAGCAAGACCAAGACCGGTGTCGGCTCTACTTCTGAGGACGCTCTGAAGAAGCTTGCATCCAAAGGCTATGAGGTAGCGGCGCTGATCCTTGAGTACAGGAAGGCGGTTGCCGAGGAGCAGAAGGCAGGCTCTGCCGGAACCACTTCAGCATCAGCCGGAGATGCCTCTGCGGGCTCAGCTGCGTCATCTGCCGCACCTGCTGAGCCGCAGGCTGCCCCTTCCGCAGGGCTGCAGTCTCCTGCACAGCCTGCCGCACCAGCGGCCGCAGAGCCCGCTGCCGGTGAGAGAGCAACCGCAAAGGGGGCAAGTGCTGATGATTCTCAGGAGCCTTCCGATGAGGGCTGGATCCGGGATGAAGAGGAGGCTCAACAGCCTCCCCAGGCAGAGACTGCTCATGAGGACAAGCCAAATGCCTTCACGGAGAGCGCCATTTCCATCAACGAGCGCAGCATCGCGGAGCCGGCTGACGCAAAGGCCCAGAGCGAAAGCAGCCGCAAGAGCCTTCTCATCTGGGGAATCATCACGGGAGCGGTGCTTGCCGTGATTATCCTGGTACTTCTGCTGATCGCCAGCATTTAAGAGGCCGGAATCCCATCATCTGAGAGCGTGTCTATCCCGGGCGCGCTTTTTTGGTATCCATAATCGGCAGAGGCTGGGGGAGCATCTCTGTGCTCCGCGCAGAGGCACTGGGCTTATGCCTGGGCAGCTTGCCCTGCATAATGTGCCTGCGGCCTGTGGCTTTGGCAGGGAAGACGATATTCCTGCTGCCGATAGCCTGCAGAGGGCTGCCATCTGCTCAGAATAGCTCCGCTGCAGCAGCACCTGGCGTCTGAGCGCGCCGGTTAGTCTATGAATCAGGGCGGCATGAGCACAGTACCCTGCTCGCGGCCTGAATAAAAAAATCCCGCGCATCTGCGCGGGACCTCTCTTCGGGGGCAGGACCGTACTGCTCTTCCGGTTTCCTGCTATGCCGCTCTCAGGCGGCGGGCTGTTCCGTTAGTCCAGCTTTTCGTACTCGAAATAGTACTTCTTGGTAAACGGAGCGAAGCCTTCGTTTTCACCGAACATCTCGTTCAGCTTTGCAAAGAATCTTGACTTCATGATACACCTCCGGGGTTTCCCCCTTGCTACCATACCAGTGCCGCATCATTTGCTGCTTACTTCTCTGCGGCACATGCCAATCTGTTGAAACCGTGTCCCCTTCCGGACACCAATACTTACTTTACGTACTCGAAGTAGTATTTCTTGGTGAACGGAGAGTAGCCCTTGTTGTCGCCGAACATTTCGTTCAGTCTCTCGATAAAGCTGTTTCTCATATCACACCTCCCGGAATCCTTTCCGGTTTTTTATTATTAACTGCCGCCTCACATCCTGTTCCGGCGGCCAACTCGGAACTTACTTAACGTATTCGAAGTAGTACTTCTTGGTGAAAGGAGCATATCCTTCGTTATTGCCAAGAGCCTTCTTAATGTTTCCGATGAACTTCATTTTGTTTCTCCTTCGGATTGCCAATCCGTAACTTCCTGAACATCCGCTTCGTGGGAATTACTTAACGTATTCGAAGTAGTACTTCTTGGATACCGGGGAATAACCCTCATTGTCGCCAAGTACTCTTTCAATCATGTTCATAAACTTCATGGTGTCCTCCTTTGCTGGACTTGTTGTGATTCACATCACATCTTCATAATATGCTCTTTTCCTGCAAATGCAAATTTTTTCGATGATTTTAAAAATTTTTTGCCATTGGCCTGGCTGCTCAGTTGTAAATTAATCTTTATAAATCAACTAACTAATGTAAAAATGGTTTTTGTGATCATTGTCAAAATTCTCAAACAATGCTCAATTAAATCAATTAGTTATTAGTTTAATACCCCTGTATTTTGTCAAAAATCAAAAATTTTGTCAAAAACTCAAAAAATCTGCCAAAAATATAAAAAAACTTGCTTTTTTGAAAAATTTTTCCCTGATTTTGAAAAAAATTTTGAATATTTGAAAATTTTTTAGATTTTCTCTAAAAGATTTTTTGGAAAAATAAAAATTTTTCAAACAAAAACAAAACATATAAATACACATATTTATATTAGATGAAAAACAGAAATATGAAATATGCACAGCTCGTAACTGAATATAAGTGCATTCTATTGTTCTGTGATCTGAGTCTCACTTTGAAAACCCTCCGCCAGCGAGGGTATTTCGGAGCGGCCAGACAGACGAAAAGTGATAGATAAATTTATATTCTATTGATTTATCGTTATTTTCTTAAACGATGATGCAAAGTTTCCGGAATGGGGCAGAATTCGCTGAATTAAGGTGCAGGCCAGGGGAACTTTTGCAAAAAGTGTGATACACTTCAAATTCTTTGTAAAATATGCCGTTAAATCAAAAGGCTAAAATATTTGATACTGAATGAACAATCGAGCTTAATACATCATCAGATACAGCTTTTACTTGTATGATGAATTCTGACGTATCAATTCCGTATAATTTAAGGTCTTTTTCAGAGGCGTAGAGATTTCCGACGTCGTAGAGTTCAAGCATCCGGAATCTGCCCGAAAGATCAGGCATCGAAGAGCTTTTCCCTGGAGGCTCTATGAGGTTTTTCACGCCTTCCCCCATGAAGATCGCCGTTATCTCCTCATCAAAGGCCGACGCGGCCAGCAGCATGTCGATGCCTTCGCCGGTTTTTTCCGAATAAGGCCCTTTAAGAAAGACAATTGCGGTCCTGGACATGGCTGTTCTCCTCTTTGTGACGTCTCTCTGCTGTTTTGATGGATATTATCGGCTATGCTCACGCAGAATGCTCTTCAGGTGAGAGCATGCGGATGCCGGAGCGCGGCAGGGGTAAATGACTTGGATAAAATCTGCGTCTGGGCTGACTTTGACTTTCTGAGAGAGAAAGAGCTGATCGGAACGCTCTTTTGCGGGATGGTGAGGGGAAACGCGCACTTTTTCCTTTGAGTATTCTCCGGAATGGCTTGTAAGGCATGGATCCATAACGCTTGGCGGAGACATGCGGAACGGGGCCGGCAGGCAGTATCCGGCGGACGGGGAGGAAATATTCTCCTTTATCAGGGATACATTCCCTGACCGCTGGGGCCGTCTGCTGCTCCTCTGCCGTATGCGCCTTAGAGCGCATGACTCATCAGTAAGCAAGATGAATGCTATTTCATTTGAGACTCTTCTTGGCACTGATGAGTTCAGCAGGATGGGCGGAATCATCTGGAGAAACGAGGGGAGCGCTGATCGTGCCGGCAGCCAGGCGCAATGCGCTGTTCCTTCTGTAAAAAGCCTCAGCGCTCTCTGCGATGCATCACTGAGCGTTGAGGCTGCATATGAGAAGAACGCTCAGCCATCCTGCGAGGCGCTGGACGCTCTTGCTCTTTCTGCATGTTCACTTGGCGGCGCCCGCCCCAAGGCCAGTGTTATTGACACTGAAGGCAGACTCTGCGTGGCAAAGTTCCCCTCAGTTAAAGATAAGGAAGACAATGAACTTCTGGAGCACTTTGCCCACCTTATGGCCAGAAAAGCAGGGATCAGCACTGCTGAGACCAGTGTCATCGCCGTTAAAAGAAAACGCCATGTGCTGCTTTCGAGGCGTTTTGACAGGACTTCCGATGGGAGGCGCCGCCATTTTGCCTCATCCATGGCTCTTCTGGGGCTCAGGGACGGCGATGGTACCGCAACCGGAAAGGGCTATCCTGACATCGCAGACTTTATTGCCGCTCACTGTGTTAATCCGGAGCAGAACCTCAGGGAGCTGTACCGCCGAATTGCATTCAATATCCTGTTCGGCAATACCGATGACCATTTCCGAAACCACGGCTTCCTGCTTACGCCGGACGGCTGGACACTCTCACCTGTCTATGACCTCAATCCCTCGCATGGCCGCTCTCAGCGCCTGCTTATAAATGATGAGACCGATGTGTCCGACATCGGAGCGCTGCTTGACTCCTCAGAGAGGTATCTAATTGAGCGGGATGAGGCCGCAGGCATAATCAGAGAGGTAAAGGACGCATTGCATGACTGGCAGAAGGTTGCAACCGAGAACCAGATTCCGCTGAAGATCATTGATCCTTACGCTCATAGGTTCAGCTGCTGACGCTGCTGGCAAAGACAGCCGGCGCCTGAATCACTGGCTGCATGCAAGGAGTCAGCCGGCCTTTGCGGCCTGCCTTTTCTCCCGGTAATACATCACTGCTCCTGCTGAGGCAGTGATGATCTCCGTAACAAGGAATGTGAACCAGAATGCTTCAAGGCTGTATCTTGAGAACAGGTATCCGAGCGGGACGAACAGCACTACAGTCCTCAGAATGGTCAGCATTGAGCTCGCGAGCACCCGGTCGATTGCCTCGAAGTAGACCGGATAGGTAAGGGAGAGCACCATGGGGAGGAAGCTCCAGCCGATGCAGCGGAATGCCCAGGTCCCAATGTCAAGGACAGAGCTGTCATCCGTGAAGAGCGAGAGCATCTCGCGGGGGATAAGCTCGAAGCAGAGCGTTCCGATGGCCATCAGAGCAAGGCCGAATATCGTTGATACCTTCATGGTCTCATAGCAGCGCGTGCGGCTGCCGTAGGCGAAATTGAAGCTGACGATGGGAAGAGCGTCATTTGCGGGAGCTCTCTTGCCGCCCTTTCCGCTCAGGGAATAGTCCCAGATGTCCCCGCTGTTGGCAGCCATCAGCGCGATGCACTTGGAGCAGTCCATTACCGAGCCGCCGCCGAGCGCGATGATGAAGTCGCAGCCGTTGTCCTTCATCCTCCGTGCGCCGTCCATGACGTTGACGTCAGTCGGGTTTGGACGGACCTCATCGAAGACGGTGTAGGAGACGCCTGCGAGATCAAGCTCCTTCTCAAGCGCGTCAAGGTAGCCGTACTTGCTGACCGAGGTGCCGTTGGAGGTTGCGATCAGGGCCTTGCTGCCGGGAAGCTTCTCCTTGTGAAGGTTCTGCAGCTGGCCTGGTCCGAAGAGTACTTTTACCGGGTTGTTGAATACAAACTGGAACATGTTTTTCTCCTGTCATAAACGCATGCCGGCCCGCGACGCGATGCCGTTCTTCTGCTTTTCTGAGGCTATCTTATCTTCCGGATATGAGTGTGTCAGCGCTAAATCTTAAGATGATGAGTGGCATAATTACAGATGGATGCATGAGTTCATGAACCGCCATGAGGTGAATGTGCGGACAGGGCAGGGGAGAGATGATTATGCCAGGCGAGGCACTGAGTAAGGCGCTTGAGAGGCTTGCCCGAAGGTTTGAGACGCTGCCGTGGACTTTCAGCACGGTGAGAAGAGGCAGAAGGGACGAGATTGTCCGCCTCTGGCCTGGGAGCTCTGACGAGGACATCATGGTCTGCGTCCTCAGGAACTTCGATTTCCATGAGAGGCTTCACCGGCAGGACTACTATTTCTTCAACTACGCGTATAAGGGAAGCTACCAGGCTTTCTGCGACCGGAGCAGCAATGTCGTAACCATCCATGAGGGTGAGTGCTATGTCGGCCAGCCCTTCTCCGGTTACGGGATCCGCCAGGATGCGGAGAGCCGGTCAGCAGTGGTCGGAGTCCTGATCAGGAAGGAGCTTTTCTACCGGGACTTCCTGCCGGTTGTCTCCTCGGCTCCCGCGATCTTCCGCTTCTTCATAGACCCGCAGCAGAACGAGTTCTCAACCGAGTACCTGCGCTTTGCCTTCCCTGATGACTCCCCTGTCAAGATGCTCCTTGAGATGATGGTCATTGAGTACTCCGATCCTAAGGAGGAGACGCAGGCCATGCTGAAGTCTCTGACGGCTGCGCTTCTTCTTCAGATCGCAAGAAGATACAGGGAAGTGTCGAAAAGCGGCATCTCCCAGAGCGTTTCCGACAAAATGGTCGCCTTCATCGGCGAGCATCTCGGGAATGTCTCGCTTGACTCAATCGGGAAGCATTTCTTCTACAATTCCACCTATGTCTCGAACCTTCTGAAGAGCGGGACCGGCCGGACGTTCTCGGAGATCCTGCTCAGGCTCAGGATGGAGCGCGCCGTTATGCTGATGAAGGGCACCACGCTTTCCAATGAGGAAATCGCGGACATGCTAGGGTACAGCAATACCAGCAACTTCTACAAGGCGTTCAGGCAGTATTTCGGAATATCTCCTCGGGAATATCTTCACATTATGGCGTAAATCCATATGGCTGCCGGGCAGGAATTCCTGTCATTACGCTCTGGGTGATGCGCTGATCTATGATTTTCTTCATGAATCTCCGCGGTGTGTCTCGCAAAGGACTGCTTATGAACAAAACTCTCTTGGTGCTTCTCTCTGCCGTTCTGGCAGTCTCATCATGCGCCTCTGTCCCTGGCGTTCAGGTCAGAGAGCTGCCCTCTGCAGGAGAGACAGAGGATGACAGCATTGCCCGTATATTCAGGCAGGCAAAAACCAGCGGGGTGCTTGTCCTTTATGACGGTGCATCGTACCGCTCATTCGGCAATGAGCCTTCTAGGAGCACGAAGGAGTTCGTTCCTGCCTCAACCTTCAAGATGGCGAACGCCCTTATCGGAATTGAGCTCGGCCTTACCGGGCCTGACGAGGTATTCAGATGGGGCGGGAAGAAGAGGGCTCTCAGCTCCTGGGAGCGGGACATGACGCTCTCTGAGGCCATGAAGGCGTCGGCTGTTCCTGTTTATCAGGAGCTTGCCGGAAGAATTGGTCCCAGGAGAATGGCTGAGTACGTAAGGCTTCTGGGCTTCGGCAACTGCCGGACTGATGGTGAGCCGGACCGCTTCTGGCTCAGCGGGCCGCTTAAGATAACGCCCCGGCAGGAGGCAGAGTTTGCCTGGCGCCTTGCTAACGGCACGCTGCCTGTCTCATCTGTGGCGCAGAGGCTGGTGCGCGGCATGCTGCTTATTGACAGCATTAACGGTACGGAAATCTATGGCAAGACCGGCCTTTCCGGGGACAGCGCTGTGCAGAACGGCTGGCTCACAGGCTGGATTGTGAGGCCCCGCGGCCGGATCATCTCATTCTCGCTTAATATAGACATTGATAAGGACACGCCTGTCAGCAGCCGAATGGAGATTGTCAGGGACTCCCTGAGAGCGCTCGGACTGCTGTAGGACTCGCCCTCCCGATGCCTCAGAAACGCTTTCCAAGAGGATCAGGACCGTACCTGTTTGGCCCCTTATCGCCGGAACGGCAGCCTATAACAAGAGATGCCAGGATGATTACCCACAGAAAACAGCCAATCCTGCGATCAAGTGTCCCGTGAAGCATTACGAACGCAAATATGCCGCCGCAGACCAGTATCAGCAGCAGTATCCAGCCTGACGAGCCCAGATCATGCAGGCGCCTTATATAAAGGAGGGTAAAAAGGGCAAGCCACATGAGCTCAAGGAAACCCTGTAACATCAGCCTGAACTCCTCGATATCCTTTCGGAGCTTTTCATTCTGCCGGTAATTCCCGAATCTTTCCCGCGGGCTTTCGTATGCTGAGCCTTCGCTGTAGCTGTCATGCCAGTCAGGCTTCATATAATCGAGCGCCGCATTTCCGAGGCCCGCGGCAAGTCCAAGGAAAATGGTGAGAATGAGCAGCCTGGTCCACAGCTCCCACCTCGCGATGCGCCCCCTGAAGGCAAACCAGCCTGAGGGAGAGAGCAGATAAGCCAGCCTGCCAGTCCTCTGCGCAGGGTTTGGAGAGTACTTCCTTATGCTGTCGAAAGCATCCTTCACGTGCCTGCCGCAGTTCGGACAGTATGCGGAGTCATCGGGTATGGAGGCGCCGCATTTCGGACAGAACATTTCCCTTCCTCCCTGGCTTATGCAGAGACAGCTACTTCCCTATGCAGAACGTGCTGAATATTACTCCGAGCAGATCATCAGATGTTACCTTCCCGGTAATCTCCCCGAGCTCGTTCTGCGCGAGCCTGAGCTCCTCAGCAGCGAGCTCAGGCGCCATGCCAGAGCCGGCATTCTCCTCAGCCGCCCTGAGATGCGAGAGCGTCCTCTCAAGCGCGTCGAGGTGCCTTCTTCTTGCCGTGAACGATCCCTCGCCTGCCCCGCGGTAGCCGAGCGACCTCTTGAGGTGCTCCTTAAGCTCCCCAATGCCCTCACCGGTCCTGATGGATACCGGGAGCACCGTGTATCCGCTGCCCTCAAGGGCTGAGCGGTCTCCCTTGTCTATCTTGTTGAGCACTACGGTGATGCTCCGGTCCTCCGGCATCTCGCTGAGGAACTCCCGGTCATCATCAGTGAGCCCGGCGCTGGAGTCGATCATGTAGATGATGTGGTCTGCGCGCCTGATGGCGTTCCAGGCGCGGTCGATGCCGATTTTCTCAACGGTGTCATCTGACTCGTGGAGCCCTGCTGTGTCGGTTACGTGGAGGGTCAGCCCGTCAAGGCTCACGTCGGACTCGATAAGATCGCGGGTAGTCCCCGCGATGTCAGTTACGATTGCCCTGTCAGATCCCGCGAGAAGGTTGAGGAGGCTGGACTTTCCGGCATTGGGGCGCCCCGCGATGACAAGGTTCATCCCGTCCTTCAGGATTACTCCCTGCCTCGCCTCCTCAAACGCTTCCTTTACATCCTCCTCAAGCTTCCTGATTTTCTGCAGAACCTCTCCTTCCTTCATGAAGTCGATGTCCTCGTCAGGAAAGTCGAGCGACGCCTCAACGTAGGCCCGGAGCTTCGTGAGCCTTTCAGTGAGGGCGTCAACTATTCCGGAGAAGGCGCCTGAAAGGGAGTTGGCGGCAGAGCGCGCAGCCTCCCTGCTTGACGCGTCAATGAGGTCGGCGACGGCCTCGGCCTCGGTGAGATCGAGCTTGCCGTTGAGGAATGCCCTCTTGGTGAACTCGCCGGGCTCCGCCATCCGGATCCCGTCAAGTGAGATAACATGCTCGAGGAGCATATCGATGACGAACTGCCCGCCGTGACACTGTATTTCGGTGACGTCCTCGCCGGTGTAGCTTCTGGGGCCCTGGAAATAAATGACTATGCCGTGGTCGACGGTCCGCCCTTCCCGGTCTGTGAGCGGGAGATAGGCTGCCTCGCGGGGAGCCGGGAGCTTTCCCGCGACTTTCTCCGCGGCATACGCGGCCTTCTTTCCTGAAATCCTGATTACCCCGATGCCGCCCTTTCCCTCAGGGGTTGCCCTAGCCGCTATGGTGTCATTGATGCTGTTCATGATGGTTTCCAGACTGGCAGTCTGCCGCATTCATACTGGGCACTGAGTGCCCGGGTCATGCGGAGCACTGGCTGTATTTAAAGTAAAGGCAGGAGAGAGGCATGCAGCATGCCTCTCATTCCTGCCTCCGCGCATTACATCAGTATGCCGTCATCAGCGTCAGTGAGCGGGGTGTCATCGAAGATGAACTCATCGAGCTCATGGAAGACCTTCTTGAGTCCATCGCCCCAGGTGTTCCTGATCATTACAGGATAGGGATCGGTTCCCTTTATCCTCTTGTAGTACTCGATTTTGTTGACCTTGTCGATTACGAGGAGATCAAGCGGGTAGCCCACGGAGAGGTTGCTCTTTATCGTCGAGTCAAAGGACACGAGCGTGCACTTCAGCGCGTCCTCGAGCGAGGTGTCGAAGGTAATTATGCGGTCAAGAATAGGCTTGCCGTACTTGGTCTCTCCGATCTGGAAATAAGGCGTGTCGATGGTCGCGCTGATGAAGTTGCCCTCGGAGTAGACATCGAGAAGCCTTGCGTCATCGCCCTCGATATAGCCTCCGACCAGGATGGAGCAGCCGAGTGCGACGTTCTTGGTGAGCTCGCAGGTGTCACGGGAGATAACGTTCCTTATGGTTTCCCCTACGAGCTCCGCGGCCTCGAACATGGTCGACACGTTGTAGAGATTCTTCTTCGCGCCCTTGGCGATGCCTTCCTTCAGCTCTGCAATCACGCTCTGTGTCGTGGCCAGATTGCCGGCCGCCTGGAGGACTATGGTTCTCTCATGGCCAACCGAAAAGCGGTAGAGCTTGCGGAAAACCGAAATGTGGTCCATTCCGGCGTTGGTTCTCGTGTCAGAGACGAACACCAGTCCCTGTTTAAGGCTCATTGCAACGCAGTATGTCATTTTTTCAGGCCCTTTTTGCATCAACGTGGTGATTCTATCGCTAAATTCAACAAAATGCATCAGTATGCAGGTTATCGGACAGCCTCCCCTTGATAAAGACCTGGCTGTTTCCTGTCCGGGTGTCAGATGCCGGCGCCTGATATCACCTGGCCTGACATCAGCGCGCATCACGTGCAGGCATATGCCGGTGCACCTCCGGAAGCAGGCTTTTCCGCCTGCTCTGCAGGCGCTGCCCGTTCTGGGGGACTCCTGCCCCATTATTGAGCCATGCATCTTTTCAAAACACCTGTACGGTGCACTGATTTTCAGAAATACCCTTAACAGTGCATTTTCAGGTTAAAAAGTAACCAAAAGTGGCAGAAAAAGTCGGGCACAAAACTTGAAAGCCGTCACAGAAACAGCAGCCCAAACCTGGCTGAAAAGATTATTACAGATTCAGGAGGCAACAGAGATGCCCATAACGAGTGAACTTCCCGAGAAGGGAACGTTTGATGAGATGATGCGCGATGACGGTTCCTGCAGGCCGTCATACCAGCGCTACTGCGAGTGGCTCAACGGCGTGTCCGAGGAGACAGTCAAGGAGAGAATGAAGGGAACCGATCTCCTATTCCACCGCGTCGGCATTACATTCAATGTCTACGGCAACAGCGAGGGAACGGAGCGCCTTATTCCTTTTGATCCGCTTCCGAGAATCATCACCGCCTCCGAATGGGAGAAGATCAGCCGCGGCCTCGCCCAGAGAGCGAAGGCCCTCAACCTGTTCCTCGACGATATCTACCATGACGGCAAGATCATCAAGCAGGGCATCATCCCGGGGCGCGCTGTCTACGGGAACTCCCTCTACTCGCCGATCATGGCAGGGCTTACCCTCCCCGGCGGCGTGTACGCGCACATCATCGGAACCGATCTCGTAAGGAACAGCGACGGCAACTACTATGTCCTTGAGGACAACATGAGGACCCCCTCGGGCGTCTCCTACATGCTGCAGAACCGCCTCATCATGATGCGTCTCTATCCGGAGCTTTTCCTCACTCAGAACGTGAGGCCGGTTGATCTCTATCCGAGAATGCTGCTCGATACCCTGAAGAAGTCCTCCAAGGTTGAGGATCCTACTGTTGTGGTGCTGACCCCCGGCCACTACAACGCGGCCTTCTACGAGCACGCCTATCTCGCTCAGCAGATGGGCGTCGAGCTCGTCGAGGGAAGCGACCTCTTCGTGAAGGACAGCCATGTGTTCATGAAGACCACCGCCGGCCCGAAGCAGGTTGACGTCATCTACAGGAGAATCGATGACGACTTCCTCGATCCGCTGGCCTTCAACCCGATCTCCGTCCTCGGCGTCCCTGGCCTCATGGCCGTCTACCGCAAGGGCAATGTCATCATCGCCAATGCCTGCGGAACCGGCGTCGCTGACGACAAGTCAATCTATCCGTATGTTCCTGAGATGATCAGGTACTACTTCTCCGAGGAGCCTATCCTCAACAACGTCTCAACCTACATGTGCAGGAGAAAGGCGGATCTTCAGTACGTGCTGAAGAACATTTCTGACATGGTGGTCAAGGAAGTCCATGGCGCCGGCGGCTACGGCATGCTCGTAGGACCCAAGTCCACCAAGAAGCAGATCGAGGAGTTCACCGAGAAGCTCAAGGCCAATCCGGCGAACTACATCGCGCAGCCTACGCTTTCCCTCTCAACCTGCCCGATCTTCGACGGGGACAAGATCTCACCGCGCCATATCGACCTGAGGCCGTTCATCCTCTCGTCTCCTGACGGCTGCCAGATTGTGCCTGGCGGACTCACCCGCGTTGCCCTGAAGAAGGGATCGCTCGTTGTGAACTCGTCCCAGGGCGGCGGCACCAAGGACACATGGATTGTAGAGGAGAACTGACTATGCTTAGTAGAACTGCTTCAAATCTTTTCTGGATGGCGAGATACGCGGAGAGAGCTGAGAACACGGCGAGAATCGTGCATGCCGTTATTTTCTTCAATCTTATGCGCGGCAGCATCAGCACCGTGAACCAGCTCACCGCTCCGCTCGACATCACCGGAACCAGGGAGATGTTCAGCAAGCACTATGACGAGCTGAACATGGCCAACATCCTGAAGTTCTTCATCACAGACATGGAGAACCCGTCGAGCATCAAGAACGCCATAACCAACGTGCGCAACAACGCGAGCGCGGTCCACGGCTGCATCACCGATGACGTCTGGGAAAGCATCAACACCTCGAGCGTGTCGCTCATCAAGGCGCTCGACACCTGGGATGGAACCGGCTACGACATGATCATGCTCCGCATCATTGAGTTCTATCACGTCTTCCTCGGATCCGTCTACTCAACCATGGACCGCGACGACAGCTACCTCTTCATCAAGGCCGGCATGTCAATCGAGCGCTCCGACAACACCGCACGAATCCTTGACGTGCAGTACCAGGGAAATACCCCGATGAATGACGGCATCGCCAAGTACCTCTACTGGACCGGCATCCTCCGCGTGCTTTCCGCGGATGACTCGTTCAAGAGGCAGTACGGCGATCAGATTACCATCGACAACCTGCTTGACATGCTGGTCCTCTCGCCCTCGCTCCCGAGATCGCTCCTCAGCTCCGTCAATGAGCTCAATGAGACCATGAACGGCATAAAGAGCCACTATGGCCGCGGCGCGAAGAAGCTTGCCGCAGAGCTGTACGCGTCACTGAGGTTCTCTACTTCCGATGATATAATCAAGCAGGGAGTAGACGAGTTCCTGACCGACTTCCTCCGCAAGATCAACAGGGTTGCCGGAGAATTCAGCCATTCATTCCTGGAGGCTGCATAATGATTATTGAAGTGGAGCACTGCACCACATACAACTATTCCGAGGTGGTCAAGCAGAGCATTCAGTTTGTCAGGCTCTCTCCCAGAAAGAGCGCAAACCAGAGCGTTATCGAATGGCAGCTTTCCCTGCCCGGGGACGTGTTCGACGTCGTTGACGGCTTCGGCAACAAGGTGTCGGTCGTAACCTGCACAGGCGTCAGGAACAAGATTGAGATCATGGCGTGCGGCGAGGTTGACATCACCGGGCAGGACACTGCCCCGGAGCCAGGCGCGATTCCGCCTGATGTGTTCCTCAAGCCCTCGCCGCTCACTGCCGCTGGCCCGGTCATCACCGAGTTTGTTGAAAGGCACAAGGACTTTGTCAACACCGGCGCGAACCTCAAGGCACTGATGCAGGACATCCTCTCGGAGGTTCCTTATATCAGGGGACAGACGAACATCAGCAGCACCGCGGAGCAGGCCTTCGCGCAGCATGCCGGCGTCTGCCAGGATCATACCCATATCTTCATCAGCTGCTGCAGGGAGCTCGGAGTGCCCGCCAAGTACGTGAGCGGGTTCATCTACGACTCCAGCGAGAGGCATGTCTCGACCCATGCCTGGGCAGAGGCGTTCTGCGACGGCCGCTGGTCCACGTTTGATGTCAGCAACCAGCTCACCGAGCCCGCGAACCACATCAAGCTCGCCGAGGGTATTGACTATCTCGATGCCTGCCCGGTAAGAGGCGTGAGAGTGGGCGGCGGCCTCGAGAGCATTGACTCCGACACCAGTGTCGAGCAGCACCAGACGCGCTGACGGGGAGCCGGGGCGCGGCATGAGGACGGCCGCGCCTCAAGGCTCTGCGGTTTTTCGTGAAGAGGGCATGCCATGGCATGCCCTTTTTGCCCTGCGGCCGGAATGACCGGTCCTGAGCCATGCCAGATGAGAGAGCGCGTCCGCAGCGCGGCGCGGAAGATGTTTTACCGGAGTCCGTATGGCTTTCATCGCCTTCCACAAGTCAGTCAGGGGATACCAGCATCTGCAGAGCGGCACCGTGATGCAGGACTGCTCCGGATCCTGGTCGTCACCTGACGGCAGGTTCCATATAGCTGTTACGGCTGACGGCCATGGCGACAGGCTCTGCGCGAGGAGCGACCGCGGCGCGTCCTTTGCCGTGAAGGCTGCCATGGACGCGCTGAGGAGCTTCGCAGATACCTACTCAGGGAATATTCAGGAGATTTCAGAAAGGCTCTCGCTCGAGAGGAGGAGCGACCTGACAGGCCTTTATCCCTCACCTCTCATGACCCACCTCGCAAGGTGCATCGTCTCCGGCTGGAGGCGCATGGTTCTCGAAGACGCCGGGCGCTCTCCCCTCTCTATGTGGGAGAAGCTCATTATGTCAGACGTGCCTGACATCTATCATCTCTATGGCACCACGCTGCTGGCGGCGCTCGTCCTTGACGGAAAATACCTTCTGCTCCTGCAGCAGGGAGACGGGCACGCTGCGGTGTTCTCAGGCGGTGAAGGCGGCGGATCCGGCCTCTGCTGCTCCTTCGGCGAAATTCCCTGGGATCCGAGGTGCCGCGGCAACATCACGACCTCGATGTGCAGCGCTGACGCGGCGGCCGGCATCAGGTGGAGCGTTGCGGATCTCAGCAGAAGGCGTCTCATCGCGGTATTTCTGGGAAGCGACGGGATAGAGGACTCCTATCCCAGGAACCGCGCCGGCGGCACTCACGATTTCTACCGGGCGCTGATTCTTTCCGCAATACTCCTCAGCTGGCAGCATGGCCTGGGACAGAGCGGCAGGGAGGCCGCTGCCCGTGGGATTGAGGAGCATCTCGGCAGGTTTCTCCCGGGGCTCAGCGAGAACGGGAGCGGCGATGACGTTACGGTGTCGGGCCTCATTGACGCGAACCTCGCGGAGAGCCGGAGCCTCATTACCTCTGGCGGCATCTCCCTGCCAATCTGCTGCGTGACGGATCCGGGGAGCCTCGGGCCGGGCGCCGTTTCCGGAGAGGCGCCGCCGCCTGCGTCTGCCCCGGAGAGGGGCTGCGCAGTGAGCCTTTTCCTGGAGAGAGGAATCCGCTGCTCACTGAGGGAGCTGATTGACGGCTGGTGCATCCCTGCCGCGGCCTGTTTCTGTGATCTCCAGAGGAACGGACGCTCCATTGCCCGCCCCGACCGGCGCATGTTCGTCTCCGGCACCGATGCCAAATCTCCAGGACTCGTGCTTGAGGAGAGATTGGAGTTTCCCTGCGGCTCAATCCCGGATCTCTCCTTCACCGCGCCTGAGCTTCTTGACGGCAGCGCTTCAGGTTCCTCCTCAGGCTCTGATTGCTACACTCTTGCCGTATTCCTTTTTGCCGCCCTGTTCGGTTGCCTCCCATATGATGGGGCTGAGCTCCTCAGGAAGCCCTGCGTTCTTAGGGAGGACATGACAGAGCTCTTCTCATGCCCTGGGAAGTTCGTGTTCTCGGACGGCAGCAACGGTGTTGATTCTGAGGTTGATCCTGATGCCTCTGGGCTCTGGGACCGGCTGCCGCACGACATCCGTGAGATGTTCCTTGATGTTTTCGCCCGTCCGGGAAACCGCCGCCCTTCAGCTGCAGAATGGCTGAGGGCCATGGCCTTTCTCAGGAACAGGTATGATCCGCTGACCCGGACGTTCGCCTCTCCTCAGCTTCTGCTCACTATGATGCGCACAGATAGGTGCGCCGGCCATTCCTGTGAGCATTCCACCGGGCACAGGAACATGGCCATCGCCATGGGTGAAGGCGGCAGCGTTCCGGTAACTGACGGAACGGCCATTTACTCCTGCATGCTCTCCTCAGATGATGATACATCAAGCGCTGCTGCCCGCATTTCAGGATCGCCTGAGTCGGGCTTCTGCCTTACCAACACCTCGGAGCGCGCATTCCAGACTCTCTTTGCTGACGGAGAGAGGAACTCCATTGAGCCGGGGAAGTCCGCTGAGCTTGTGCCAGGAATGGAGATTTCCGTGTCAGGGAGAGTGATGGCGGTATTCGCTGTCCATTAGGCTTCACACCTTAAGGCAATAAAAAAAAGCCGCCAGGCTTATGCCCGGCGGCTTCCTTCATTCAGGAGCACTGCTCTTCTTATTTCTGCTTGGGCTTCTTAGGCGTCCTCTGCTGCAGTCCCATCTTCTCAAGCTGGCTGTAGATGACCTTCTGCTGTACGATGGTGAAGATATTCGATACGCACCAGTAAAGGGTCAGTCCGGCAGGGAAGGTGCAGAACATCAGGGTGAAGACCACCGGCATTGCCATCATGATCTTCTTCTGCATCGGGTCAGTTACCGGGGTCGGAGTCATCTTCTGGATAAGAAGAAGCGAGACACCGTAGATGATCGGCAGGATGAAGTACGGATCATAAATGGAGAGGTCCTTGATCCAGAGAACGAACGGAGCCTGCCTAAGCTCAACTGACTCCATTAGCGCCCAGTAGAGCGCGATGAAGATAGGCATCTGGATGAGGATCGGGAAGCATCCGCCGAGCGGGTTGACGTGCTCCTTTCTGTAGAGCTCCATCATCTGCTTCTGAAGCTCCTCCTTGTTGTCCTTGTACCTCTCCTGCAGCTCCTTGAGCTTGGGCGCTACGAGTCGCATCTTGGCGAAGGAGACGTACTGGGCCTTGGTGAGCTTGAACATGGCGAGGCGGACGATGAGCGTGATGCAGATGATCGCAATTCCCCAGTTCATGACTGCGCTGTGGATGATGTTCATCAGCCAGACGAGGAACTCGGAGATGAACCAGAGCCAGCCGTAGTCCAGGGTGCGGTCAAGGTAGGGAGCAGCCTCGGCAAGCTCGTTCTTGAGCTTGGGGCCGATCCAGAGCGATGCCTTCACCTGTCCCTCGCTGCCCGCCTTGACGGTCGTTTCAGGATAGACAACGTAAATGCCGCTGACACCGTCATCAGTCCTTGAGAGCTTCTCATAGTCTGAGGTGATGGTGATCGGCTCCTTCTCCCCGCTTATCCAGGCAGTTACGAAGTAGTGCTGGAGCATGCTGACCCAGCCGCCCTTTGAGCTGATGGAGAGGCTGTCGCCATCGAACTTGTCGAACGGGAGCTTCTCGTACTTCTCGTCATCTGATGAGTAGGCCGCCCCGCGGTAGGATCCGGCAACATAGAAGCTGCTGCCCTCGCCCTCTCCCTCAGGAAGCAGGACGTTCTGGCGGAGGCCGCCGTACATGTACACGCTGGTGTCAGCGCTGCTGCCGTTCTTCACGGTGTAGCCGGTGCTGATCCTGTAGCTGCCGCGGCTGAGCTCGAAGAACTTGGTGTAGGTGATGCCGTTCCCAGCGTCAAATGTCAGGGGGACAGTGATTGAATCCTGCCCGTCCTTCAGCACGAAGGACTTTGCTGATGCCTGATAGAGCGGACGGGATGACTTGCCGTCCTTTACAACATCGATGCCGCCCTTGCCCATCAGTCCGCTCGGAGCGGTGAAGGAAAAGTCGCCGCTTCTCCTCAGGAGCTCGAACGGGCTGCTGTCCTCGGTGGTCTTCGGATACTTGAGAAGCTTTGCCTCAATGATATCTCCTCCGTGGAGGGATACCCTGAGCTCAAGCACATCGGTCTTGATGGTTACTGTGCCGCTTTCCGCGTCAGTACCGGCAGTCTGCAGGGCAGGACCTGAAACGGCCTGTTGTTCTGCCCTCTGCTTTGCGGCGGCTGCTGCTCTCTGATCGTCTCCCCAGGCCATGAGAATCATGAAGGAGAGGGCGATAAGTCCGAGCAGGTACCAGGTGCGTTGGGTTTCCATGGTTACTCTTTATTATCTTTTGGGCGGACGGAAGACGGAGGTACAGGATCATACCCGCCGGGGTTGAGAGGCTGGCATCTGCTGATCCTCATTGCCCCGAGCAGGCATCCCCTGAAAAATCCGTGAATCTTTATTGCCTGGAGCGTGTATTCCGAACAGGTAGGATAAAACCTGCAGTTGTGTCCGAGAAGCGGACTGATGAATTTCTGGTAGAACCTGATAAGCATCACGCCAGCTTTCTGCAGCGGCGACTGACGACTTTCCATAGCTTCTCCAGAAGTAGTTCCAGCTCTCTTCCCTCTAGGTGGTCCTTAAGCGCACCCTTGGCTACAACGACGCAGTCAATCAGCGGCAGATCTGCCTGATGAAGCCTGAAACTGTTGCGGATTACCCTCTTGGCTCTGTTCCGCCAGACGGCTAAGTGAAGTGCCTTTTTAGGTACTGCAAGGCCGAGTCTGCTTTTTTCGGCTTCCCCGCTTACTGCCAGGATGGTAATGAGCGGCGACGAGACTCGGACCGGATTTTTAAAAACTCTCTGAAAACTCGCGGGAGTCAAAAGACGCGACTCCCTGGGAAATGCATATCCGGTCATCAGACAGTGATCAGAAGCTTGCGTCCCTTGGCGCGGCGGCGTGCGAGGACCTTGCGGCCGTCTCTGGTTCTCATGCGGGCACGGAAACCGTGAACGCGCTTGCGCTTGATGACGGAAGGATGGAACGTGCTGTTCATTCTTGAAACTCCCATTGAAAAATTACAAAAACCCGATCAGCCGGGATGCATTTTCCGCCGGGCGGAAAGCGCATTCAGCTCTTCAGGCACATTTGCGTGATTTTACTCACAGGGAGCAGATTTTTCAACTTTAAAATGCGCAGAGCGGCATTTTCCGCGGCGCTGCGCGCCGTCACCTGGCGTGCCTTCCGTGTTTCAGATGATAAATTGCACAGAGAGGACCGGTTATGACATTTCAGCGGACAATCAGATTTGAACTCCGGCATGTCGCCCGGTATCATCATATCCGCGAGCTGAGCTGAGGGGTTCGGGATGAGAGGATGCCAGTGAGCACCATCATGCACAGGCATACGGCAGAATATCAACAGATATTGCGCCATAGAGTGGATAATTTCCGGAATTCCGGCCTTTTCCTGCAGGTTTTGTGGATAACTGAGCAAAAACCGTGGGCGCCTGCAAATTGTTTTCACAATTCTCCGGCTGACTGTGGAAAACAAGGCGGCCTGCGTGGTAAAATGGGGTTTATTTTTCACTGCCTGCGGCAGTGCGGCTGACTGAGAGGAGCGGTAAAGAAAATGACGGGCGGGATCTGGGATCTCTGCAAGGCAGAGCTTCAGAAAAGTCTTTCTCCGGGGACATACTCCCTCTGGATTGCGCCTCTTAACGTAACCTATGCGGACAATACCCTTACGGTCAGGTGCCCCACGAGGGTCATCGAGGCCTACTTCAGCAGGATGCTTGTCTCCAAGGTGGCAGAGGCCGCCTCGCGCGTGGCAGGCACGGAGATAACTGTCGTCACCGAGTGCCCTAAGAGGCAGAAGAGAATGGCCCAGGCCGCTCCCGCTGCCCCCAGGCCAGCCTATGCTCCTGAGCCCGCTGCAGCTGCTCCTGCGCCGTCCCAGGATGACGGGTACAGGCAGACTGACTCCGGAGAGGGCTTCGAGATCCCCTTCGGGGAGCAGGCATCCGAGGAGATCGCCTCTGAGACTCCCTATCAGGAAGGCGCTGCCCTGGACTCAGGCGAGGACGGCGTGCCCATCATGCGCATCAGCGTCAACCCGAACCAGACCTTCGACAACTATATTTCCGGCCCGTCGAACCGTGAGGCAATCTACGCCGCCAATATCGTCATAGACAGCATTACGAACGGCGTCTACAACGGCAGCGTCAACATCAACCCTCTTTATATCTACGGAGGCTCCGGGCTCGGGAAGTCGCACCTGCTCAACGCCATGGCCAACAAGCTCAGGGCACAGGTGCCTGACATCCGCCTCGCGATCGTTGACGCGAGGGTCTTCGTCGACACGCTCATCGAGGCGTTCAGGGTCGTGCAGACCAATCCGGGGAAGCTTCAGTCGCTCAAGGACTATTTCAGGAAGCTCGACATCCTGATGTTCGACGACATTCAGTTCCTCTCCGGCAAGAAGCAGTGCCAGGAGGAGTTCTTCAACATCTTCAACCAGCTCTTCGGCGATCACCACCAGATTGTCGTAACGAGCGATGTCTACTCGAAGAAGGTGTCTCTCCCTGACCGTCTCAAGACCAGGCTGTCGCAGGGCGCCACCTATGAGATCAAGCCCCCTGAGTTCGAGACCAGGCAGCAGATTTTCCTGTCGAAGGCCGAGCAGGCGCACCTGCGCCTCACGAAGGACGTCGCGTTCTTCGTTGCCCAGAACATCCAGTCGAACGTGAGGGAGCTTGAGGCTGCTGTCAACAAGCTCAGCGTCTACGGAGCCTCGAAGAGGGAGAAGTGCCGCGAGGAGGGGCGCCCGGTGAAGCAGCAGCTTGACGTAAATGACGCCAAGACCGCCCTTCACGACATCCTGCAGAACCTGGCGAGCTCCATTACGGTTGAGAGCATCATCAAGGTTGTGGCGGACTACTACCATCTCAAGATTGAGGATTTCAGGTCAAAGCGCCAGTACCGCAAGGTCGCGCGCCCGAGGCAGATTGCCATGACGCTCGCCCGCGAGCTGACGAGGACCAGCTTCCCGCAGATCGGGGAGTGCTTCGGCGGCAGGGATCACTCGACAGTTGTCCATGCCTGCAAGAACATCCAGAATCTCTGCGAGAAGGATCAGACCGTCAGGACAGACTACGAGAATATCAAGGCCGCAATCCTGAGCTGCTAGCGAGGGAGTGGCCAGCCATTGAAAAGAGGAGGATGACAGCAGCGCTGTCAGATTGAGATATGAAGTTTACGGTAAAAAAAGATGTGTTTGTAAAGCCTCTGCAGCTGGTGTCCACTCCGGCCACAGGCCCGGCAGGAGCAAATCCTGCCCCGGTGTACTCGAACGTGCTTCTTGACGTCAGGCAGGATCACCTCCGCATGGTCTGCGTCGACGAGCGCACCGAGATGGAGGTAACCGTAGGGCAGATCTCCGGCGTAGAGCCGGGCGCCACCACGGTGAACGCCAAGATGCTCCTTGACTCCTGCAAGACCGCGGACAAGGGCGAGGTTATCGCCTTCGAGCAGAAGGACGGCGATCCGCAGGTCAGGGTCAGCTCCGGAAACGCCTCCGTTACCCTGGTATCCATTGACGCGGATCATTTCCCCAACGTCAAGAACATCAAGCAGATCGCCTCGTTCAGCATCAGCGAGTCTGTCTTCAGGCAGGTAATCAACTCAATTTCCTTCTCCATGGGCGACAAGGACATGAGGACCTTCCTCAACGGCATGATGCTCGGCATGAGCGGCGATCAGCTGATCCTGGCCACGACCGACGCGCACCGCCTCTCCTGCAGGACACTGAAGCTCGACGAGCCGGTCTCCATGGTGCAGAACGCCTCTGTTGAGAGCGGCGACTCTAACCCCGGCGACGGGAAGACCGATCTTCAGGTCATCATTCCCCGCCAGAGCGTCCTTGAGCTCAGCAGGCTCCTCAGCGACAGCAAGGAGAAGATCCAGGTAATCGTCGGCCTCAACAACATCAAGATCGTAACTCCGGAGTTCAGCTACGTAACGAGGCTCGTTGACGCGAAGTTCCCGGTATTCGCGCAGCTCTTCCCGAGGGACTCGGATCTGCTCTGCGAGGTTCTGGTGCCCTGCGACCTCCTCAGGTCCGCCATCCAGAAGGTTGCGGTAATCAACTCAGACAACAAGGTTACCAACGCCAGGGCCTCCTGCTACCTCACTCCCGGAAAGTTTGAGATCATGTTCGAGAACAACAGGCGCGAGACCGCCAGGGACTCCTTCCAGATTGCCTATCAGGGAGACAACAGGCAGTTCAGCATCAACTACAATTTCGTGCAGCAGATCCTCGGGAGCTGCAGCCAGTCCTACATGAACCTGAGGCTTGCCGAGAAGAGCGCCGTATTCGAGAGTCCTGACAACAAGCCGGGGAGCGAGCTCAGGTACCTCGTAATGCTCATCAAGAACTGATAGGCCCTCTCTCTCCTGTTCATGATAAAAGCCGGATCCCTGATCCGGCTTTTGCGTTCGTAACTCCTGAAAACACTCATCCGAACATCCTGTTTCCTGACGATCATCAGTGTCATCCAGGGAGCGTCCTGCGCCCTTTTGAAAGTGACAGTTAATTACGGATAACAGCTTTCCGGAGAGCCTTCCCGGCAAGCCGGAAATCGGGCTCCTGAACAGCCGTTTTTGTCCGTAGAATAAGCCTTTAAGGGCCATTTTCAGGTATAAAAAAATGGCGTTTTCTGCTATAATCTGAAAGGTTTTAGAGGTGATTTCGGCTGATGACAATTGAGCTTCTCCGGCTGACAGATTTCAGGAATTTCAGAGACGCTGAAATCAGGCCGGGACCGGGAGTGAATCTCATCACCGGACCCAACGGCTCCGGGAAAACCAGCCTTATCGAGGCAGTCGGCTTTCTCTCAAACGGCAGATCCTTCAGAACTCCCCTCGTGCAGAGGGTCGTAAGCTACGGCTGTGAGTCACTTACGGTTTACGCAGAGCTCTGCAGCGGGGATGACAGGAAGAGAATAGGCATCTCCCGGGGAAAGAGCAGGGACACCGAGATCCGAATCAACGGCGAGAGCGTGAGGCGCCTTGCCGAGCTCAGCAGGGAGCTGCCGCTTCAGATCCTGAACCCGGAGTCCATGTCCCTTCTGGGGGACGGCGGGCCGGAGCTCAGGCGCAGCTTCATAGACTGGGGATGCTTCTTCTCCGATGAGAGCTTCTTCGGGAACTGGGCGAGGTTCAGAAACGTGCTGAAGCAGCGCAATGCCGCCCTCCGCACTGCCGGCTCCTATCAGTCAGTCGCCTACTGGGACAGAGAGCTGGTGAGGTACTCTGAGGCCGTGTCAGAGGTGCGTGAGAGGTACTGCTCGGCCATCAGGGATGATCTCATGAGGTACCTCAGCGAGTTCCTGCCTGATTTCACCTTCAGCATCGACTATTACCGGGGCTGGGAAAGGGATGCGGATCTCGCCGGGCTCCTCGAGCGCAGCTTCCCCCGGGACCGCGAGGCGGGCTACACCATGAGCGGCGCTCAGCGCGCCGACCTCAGGATTAAGGCTGATGGCATTCCCGCAAGGGACATTCTTTCACGCGGCCAGCTCAAGCTTGCCGTATGCGCCATGAAGCTCTCCCAGGGGCTCCATCTTGAGCAGTCATCAGGAAGGCCCTGCACGTTCCTGATAGATGACTTCGCCTCTGAGCTCGATGCGGCGAGGCGGAGGCTTCTCTCTGAGAAGCTCTCCGGCGTCAGGGGACAGATTTTTGTAACAGCCGTTGATGACAGCGCGGAGGAGTTCTCCGGCATCGCCGGCGGCGCACTTAAGAGATTTCAGATAAGGGACGGCATCATCACGGAGACCGGAGAGACCGGCAGCCGTACCTTCGGGGTTTTGAGTAACGGGGCTACGGACGGCAGTGCCGCCGTGACCTCTCGCTGAGGGTGTTATGACAGAAAATACTTATGACGGATCCAGCATCAAGGTTCTCAAGGGACTGGATGCCGTACGCAAGAGACCTGGTATGTACATCGGCGACACCGATGACGGATCGGGGCTTCACCACATGGTCTACGAGGTCGTGGACAACTCCATTGATGAGGCGCTGGCCGGCTACTGCAAGGACATTGACGTCAGGATCCACAAGGACGGCTCTGTCAGCGTTAAGGATGACGGGCGCGGCATTCCGGTTGACATCCATCCAGAGGAAGGCGTCTCGACAGCCCAGGTCATCATGACCGTGCTCCACGCAGGCGGCAAGTTCGACAACAACTCCTACAAGGTGTCGGGAGGACTGCACGGCGTCGGCGTCTCTGTCGTCAACGCACTCTCTGACAGGCTTGAGCTCACCATCTGGCGTGACGGCCACGAGTGGTACCAGGTCTATCTCAACGGCGGTACTCCGGAGGCTCCCCTGAAGCAGGTCGGCGATTCGGACAGGACCGGAACAATGGTCAGGTTCTGGCCCAGCAAGACGGTGTTCTCCGACACCACCTTCCATTACGACATCCTCCTTACGAGGCTCCGCGAGCTCTCGTTCCTCAACTCAGGCGTCAGGATCACCATCGAGGACGAGCTCAACGGCAAGTCAGAGGTATTCCACTATGAGGGCGGAATCAGGGAGTTCGTAAAGTACCTCAACCTCAACAAGACCGTTATCCACAAGAACGTCATCTACTTCGACCAGTCGATTGAGGGAATCGACGTTGAGGTGGCAATGCAGTGGAACGACACCTACACCGGCAATATCCTTTGCTTCACCAACAACATACCCCAGCGCGACGGCGGCACCCATCTTACCGGATTCAAGTCCGCCCTCACCAAGACCCTCAATGACTTCCTTGACACACGTGCCGAGGGCAAGAAGCTGCACAAGGATCTCGAGACTACCGGTGATGACGCGAGAGAGGGACTCGTCGCGGTAATTTCCGTAAAGCTGCCTGATCCCAAGTTCTCCTCCCAGACCAAGGACAAGCTCGTCTCCTCTGAGGTCCGCCCTGTCGTTGAGTCGGCTGTCTCCCAGCACCTCCTTGAGTTCCTCGAGGAGAACCCCGAGGACGCCAATGTCATCCTTGAGAAGATGACCGAGGCGGCGAGGGCCAGGGACGCTGCGAGAAGGGCCCGCGACCTGAGCCGCAAGAAGGGACAGGTCCTCAACGGACTGCCCGGAAAGCTCGCTGACTGCACCTCAAAGGATCCGGTAAGGAACGAGGTCTTCATCGTCGAGGGAGACTCCGCAGGCGGCTCAGCCAAGCAGGGACGCGACCGCACGACCCAGGCCATTCTGCCCCTTCGCGGCAAGATTCTGAATGTCGAGAAGGCCAGGGTCGAGAAGATGCTCAGCTCCCAGGAAATCGTCACCATGATCAAGGCCTTCGGCGTTGGTGTCGGCGAGGACTACAATCCTGACAACATGCGCTACCACAAGGTGGTCATCATGACCGATGCCGATGTGGACGGTGCCCATATCAGGACCCTGCTCCTGACCTTCTTCTACCGCCAGATGCCTGAGCTTATCGAGCGAGGATATGTCTATATTGCTCAGCCTCCTCTCTACAAGATGACGGTCGGCAAGCAGCAGCAGTTCATCCTGTCTGACAAGGAGCTCGAGGATGCCCAGGTCAGCATGTGCATCAGCGGCGCTGAGCTTCATGTCAACAATGAGGCTCCCGGAATCAGCGGCGAGGCTCTCGAGAAGATCGTCTATGAGTACATGGGCTTCGAGAAAGTTATCAGTGAGCTCTCGAAGAACTATCCCCAGAAGATGCTCAGGCAGCTGCTCTCCATGCCTCCCCTTGACTCCTCTGTAACTTCGTCTGAGTCTGCCTGCGCCGCTTGGTGCAGCTCGCTCAAGAAGGTCCTTGATGCCCAGGGAGACTATGTAACCAGGTTCAATATCCTGCCCGTGAAGGACGAGTCAGCCGGCGAGTACTTCCCCCAGGTTGAGATGATAGAGCACGGCAACAGCACGATGTTTGTCCTCAACCATCAGTTCATCGACTCTGAGGACTACAAGCATATCTGCAGGGTCGGCTCAATCGTCAACAACCTGGTTGAGGATACCGGCTACGTCCGCCGCCAGGGAAGCCCTGACCACCCTGTGAAGTCCTTCGTCGAGGCCTATGACTGGCTCAAGTCTGAGGGACTCAGGAAGGTTGAGATTCAGCGCTACAAGGGACTTGGCGAGATGAACCCTGATCAGCTCGAGGAGACCACCATGAATCCTGAGACCAGATCCATGCTTCAGGTTACCCTTGAGGACGCGGTGGCGGCAGATCAGTGGTTCACGACTCTCATGGGTGACAATGTGGAGCCTCGCAGAGATTTCATAGTGGAGAACTGCTTCGACGCCAACATCGACGTCTGATCCTGAATTTCTGCTCCATCATGGCACCGAGCTCTTTTTTGTGATGGAGACTTTTTTATTCATCACCGGGCTGCATTCGCAGCCCTTTTTTATTGCCTTTTCTTATCATGTTCCACGTGGAACATACTCCAAATAACATCTGCTGAATATCTTAGAGCCTTCGGCAGAATTGATGCGATGTCCCTCACTTCCCTGCAGCAGACAGGCAGTGTTTCCGGCCAATGGGGAAGATTTTCCGGCTGCTCCAAGATGTAATCCACGGCAGGTACAGGACATTTTTCCCAGCGAGAGTCTCCTATGATGCCCTGTTTTTCTTCTGCCCTTGTGACAACAGTTCCTTTATTTCAGCTGCCTGCTGCAGCAATGAGATCAGCCAGATGCAGCCTCACAAATGTGCTGCCTGATGATACCTTGCCATGGAGTAAAAGCACCGTACAGACGCGTTGCAGCGCCTGGCAGAAATCAAGGTGGCAATCCCAGATGATTTCGGCATTAACGGTCTAATCCCTGCAGATCAGTTTTCTACCGGATCTTTCAGAAACAAGAACACACCTGCTGCTGGTCATCTGCTAAAAGTACAGTCCTCAGGTGTTTCGTCATCTGATTAAAAAGGCACTCAGGCCGATGGATTTGCCGATCGTCTGATCCATCCTGATACCTGGATCAGGCTGAGCGTTGACTTGTTAGGAAGAGAGCCAGCCGAAGGTTGGAGATTACTGGCCGATTCGTCGAATTCTGTAAACAGGCCGGCTGACGGCAGGATCATGAACACATTCCGGTCTGATCGAACTGACAGGTATAGGATGGACTGATCGAAGATCCGGAATGGAGATCAGTGTTAGAAAACAGACCGCATGCGTTCTTCCTAAGGATTATTGTAGAAGTGAGATGTATCACTCAGTTTCATTAAAACATCCTGCAAATTAAAGAGACACCATTCTGATGTTCCACGTGGAACATATTAGTCATAGAAGTCTGTCTGTCATCTGCTGAATGTTTCACGTGAAACATTCAGGAGGACGGCAATTTCACCAGGTCCATGCGCTTGATTCTGACAGGCGCCTGCAATCTGCCTATCCCAACTCAGGAGCACTGCAATGGACTCTCAGCAGTAGATGCTGACAATACATATCTCATCGACGCTGATGAGCTGTCAGAGTAATTCTTATTATGATTCTGAAGAGCTTATTCATTTTGCATTATCAGGAGACTCTGCTTCAGTGTTCCACGTGAAACATCAGCTGTGCTTTGAACTTCGATCCTGCATCGTTATGCTGTTCCACGTGGAACATGCGGTTATCGCTATGACTGTTTCAGTACCTGCGTCGGGAGCAGATTTGATTAACCGCAGACCTGGTCCTGCCTGACTTAAGACCGCCCTTCCCTTTTCATGCACGCATAACTGGTTTCAACGAAGTACTTCATCCATTCATGGCCGAGCGCTATGAGAAGCGATGCGAACTCACCGTTCAGGTTCACTACTGACCATTCACCTGTGCATCTGTTGAGCACCAGTGATGTGTCAAGGAACGATATATAGCTGAGCAGAAAATTTCCGGTCGGACTGGTGTTGACTCTGCGCTCCGGACCGGTAAGGCTCAGATTCTTCTCCTTCATCACCTTCCTTGCCAGATATTCAGTTGCGGCATAGACGAGAAGTGCTGTGTCCATCAGAAACAGCAGGACTTTAATCCTGCTGCTGTCTTCCAGGTACATGCTGTCGACTGTTATTTCCGGATGCTGGCAGCATCTCCAGCTTCCTTTTGCCGGCAGCCTTTTCCTGCTTACTGACTGGAGCTTCGGGAACTTCTTCCTTAGCTCCGGAAGGCAGGAGCTGGCCTTATCGAATTCTGATCTTTTCTCACCTGCTGAGTCATCGCTCTTTATGATTCCAATTGGGATTCTGCTTAAGCTGTCGACAAGCACTATATCTGATGCGTGATTCAGCTCCGTATTCTCTCGCCCGTAGCGCTGATTCAGAATCAGCTGACTGCTGTCATACTCGCTTTCATAATCGCTGTAGTAAAAACCGGATGACTCGATTTGAGCTTCCTGTGGTTCTATGCCCAGCCTGTCGAACACCTGCCTTGAAAGTGAGTCGAAGAGTTCTTCAGTGCCGAAAATGCTGATCGCGTCAAGCAGCTTTGCAATATCTGCGCGGCAGGCCTGCTCAGGCTTAATCTCATTCCCATTCCCATTCCCAAGAATCACCTCACTGGGTATGCTCTCCATGAACAACGATGTGTCTGAGAGCATCTGGTGGGGTACATTCAGAAGCTGCATTGTCAGAAGTTTTATCAGCGCGCCGCAGTTCTGCCTGCCATCAGCTGTTTTGCCCAGCAGATCATTTATCTGGCTTTCGAGCCTGAGATAGTCGAAAGTTCCAGCGATGAGTGCTGGATTCCCAAGGTCGTAAACGCTCCTGCCCTCTCCATTCTCATGGATTTTCTTTAAAATCTTCTTGAGTATTTCCTGCGTGCTTTCCTGGCTGCTGTTCGCAATGGCTTCTTTGTCTTCGCTCATATTCCCTCAACTGTATTCCGTCTGATGCTCTTCAGGCACTGTTCCACGTGGAACAAAGCCGCCGTTCAACTTTATGTATTCTGTCCCATGATGTTAAAACTTCAGGAAGAACAGCGGCGATATAGCATCATCAAGAACCCTGAAACCGGCTTTCAGTCTTCTACTGGTTTCCGAGAGTGTCAATGACGCAGGTAGCGGTTCGAGACCAACTGCCCTGAGCATATCATCGATGGTTTTTCGCCTGGACAGCCTGCCGTTTACTCTCATCATTATCTCCTGCGGCTTGGCAGCTATAAGGACAATGTCATCGATTTTTTTACCTTCTTCAGCATTCAGAAGGACGACTGCCGCGTTCCTCAGGCATTCTGGAATTTCGCTGATGTGGTAATAGCAGCCATGCGCTGTGAGCTTCTGCTGGAGGAGACGGAGCAGGATTGTAGATAACCTTGTAAGAGCATCGTTATCAAGCCTGGACATGTAATTGGGGCGTCGCTTGTTTTTAATCGGCATTAAAAGGCTTGCAGTGTTGTATCTGTCTCCAAGCACGCTTTTGATCCATATAATCAGCTTATTCTCGTTGTCTTCAAGAAAATTGAAGGTCTGTTCAAAGTCATCGTAATACATATTACCAACCGGATTCCCCAGAAAACTGTCCCGATCAATCAGGCCATATTCTTCAGAATCAGGCAGAATCGCCTTGCAGAAGCACATGTACTCCGCTGCGCTGTTCAAATCAAACCTGAGCTCCTTCCTTGTTTTCTTGAGCTCTTTGATTTTTTGGTCGAGCTGCAGATCATCTTCCCAAAGGCGTTTCAGTACGTAATTGCAGTACATTAGGGTAATTACCTGGGAACTTTTTTCTTGCTCAGAATCCTCTGCTTTTGCTGACTCGGCCTTAAACTCAATTATTTCCTTCTGCTTCGCAGTTTCTTTATCTGCTTGTTTCTCTCTCTCCATTTGGTATTTGTCTCAGAGCTCCTCATAAGAGTCTGGATTGTCCCTTATCAGAGCTTCATAGCGGCCGAGGCTCTTTATTGTCCTGACGGAGAGAATGCCCTTCTCATTACGGTATGACTCCATGAGCTTTAAGCAGCTGTACTTCCCTGATTTATTCTTCTCTGTGTACATTGGCAATCCATTGAATGGTTTACGCTGTTTTCTCTGATTCTGCCTTCGAGCGGCGTCAAAGTAAGTTTGGCAAATGATATCAGTCTGGCTGTCAAATACAAACCAGAACAGTGAAATCGGCTTCATGAAGCTGCATTGTTTCACGTGGAACACCGAATATTTTCGATAATTCGTACGTAATCTTTCCTGACAGCAGAGCATGGCGATCATTGCAGACAGTGTTCAGCAGTTAAGAATCCCAGTGATCTCATGGGATGCTTAGGTGCCGGACTCATTTTCCACGTGGAACATTAGAGTGAAGATTGGGCTAACGTTCTGCAGCTTCATATCCTGCGGTTTCAGCATCGGGCGGTAATTTGATGCTTCAGAACCTTAAGCTTTCTGATCCTGTCGGTTAAGTACACCGCCCTGTCCGGAATGCACTCTGAATCTCCGGATGGCACTCAAGAAGGATTTCCCTTTGACGTGCTGCGGGAAACTGAGCTGCCAATTTTGCAAAGCGGTTAGCTTCACCTGAATGTTCCACGTGGAACGTCGAAAGCGTCTATCTGTAAGAGCAGGCCATTTTCCGAACGTTGCACCGGGATCCCCCTCAGCAGAAATCCAGCCAGGACTTCTCAGGAAGTGCTTCGATTTTACCTTACGGCTTTACCCTCATCTCTGACTCGCTTATGGTTCAGCAAGTATCTGGAGCCGCAGTTATTGCCCTATTCTGCAATTTGTTCTCCTTTGTTCAGGCAATCTGAACAGCTTGTGTTTTCCGGTGATCCTGAATAAGGAACTTTCCCGTGCAGTTCAGCCGTGTTTAACAGGATACCTGGCAGCTTCACTGGTTAGACTGTGTTGGAAATTCCCTTCCTTGTCCTGTTCGCTTGCGATTAGATGCTGGCCTCCATATTCCTCCTTGACCATCATGAGCTATTTTTGTGACCTGAGTTTCTGGGAATATCAGTCATATGCGTTGGAAGAAGATGCCATGCTTCTCTTTGGGAGACATCTGTACTCCGTGGTGTTCCCTGATGATTAACATGGCATGCAAGGATCCTTGTCCTGCTGTAATCGTCGGCCCGCATCTCAGACAGCTGATAATCAGGTAATTATTCTGTTGCTCAATCCCATCAGTCTGTATGTTCCACGTGAAACATCAGAGCAAGATTGACGCAGCCCTCAGCATGGCAGATGATTAATCATGAGCAACGCATTCCAGGATTATTTGTCTGGCATGTTTGTCAGCCGCAAATTGAGATGATTTACTGACAGGTTATCGCTGATTGCCCTGTCATCGTGTCTGTTCGATGTTCCACGTGAAACACTTTTGTTATTGCTCCTGGACGTGAGTTTCCATGTTCCTTACCTGCTGTGCTCATCGGTCCTGACTCCATCAATTGGCAATCAGATAATTCTGTTGTGCCCAATCGCATCAGGCTGAATGTTTCACGTGAAACATCAGAATAATATTCGGCTGTCTGCAGATTGCAGATGTAGACAGTGAGTATCAACACCCAGTCTGATTTGCCAGCCTTTGTGCGGTATCCGATACTGTAATAGCGTAAAGTCAGTTAACCCTGACCGCCATGACTTTATGTCAGTCAGATGTTCCACGTGAAACGTCATAATTGATGGAGGATTTCAGACATCAAATCTTCTCCTGATGCCCGGGTGCTGATCAATGTTCACCATGAAAAGATTCACGGAAATGTCCATATGACTGCGGCCAATGTTTCACGTGAAACATTTGGAGAGTTTTACCGATGTCTTCACTCAGATGTTCAATATGAAACGTAGGCTGAAACAGCGCAAGGTCCGTATACAAGGTTTTATCCTGGATCATCAGTTCACTGTTAATTTGAGTTGATCAGACGGTTCCTGTGATGTTCCACGTGAAACATTAGAGCAGATTCCCGAATTTCTTCGGCTTATGTTTCACGTGAAACATAAACTAAATACCATAAGGGCTGCTCTGGTTTATGCTGCGTCGAAATAATTTGTCCGTGAGTTGAGCAATAGGTTCAGTGCTGGTATTGTTCACCTAATCCAAAATATGAGGAAATGCTGATATGTGCACTCTGATGCAAAAGGACGTATTAATCGAAAATCTGGCAGAGACTTCAGCCTTTATCGGAATGAGGTTTAAGGGAGTGGAGCATATTCCTCTTGAGTTCAGCATGTGTGGCCTTCTGATGTATTTCATACTGCCACATGATGCTCTCTCTCAGCAGAAACATCTCCTGTTGATGCAAATCACTTTGAAAACCGGCTTTATGGTTTGCCACAGGCTCTGGCTGAGCCTTAAAATCAGATCTTTCAGCAGAGCAATTGTCTTTACAGCAGGCTGGATCCTGCCTGTCTGCAGCCTCATTCGGATGGGTGCCTGGCCGGAATTGCCCTGTTTTTCTGCAGAAATTCTGCATTCCCGGCCTGAAAATCCTTAATTCAGCCTTCATTATTCTGATGTTCCACGTGGAACATTGGTGATGTTGCGGGAAAAATGCATAATTGCCAGCATCTGAAGCTAAGGAATGGATAGGCCGATTTAACGGATGTGAGCTCTGAAAAGCGGAACAGGGCAGCCGCGGTTTCCGCAGCTGCCCTGTTCTGAAGGCAAAAATTGCAGCAGATGCTTGCTGATTAGCGCTCCTTATCTCAGGACTTCTGCAGCTTTTCCAGCGTAAGGTGCCTGACCTGGACTACCTTGTTGTAGTCCCTGAATCTCTTCGCGAGCTGCTCGGCGGTATACACTGAGCGGTGGTAGCCTCCTGTGCATCCCAGCGCCACGGTGAGATAGCTCCTGCTGCTTCTCTCAATCATCGGCAGCCAGTTCCTGAGGAAGGTGAAAATCTGGTTGATGTAGGCTGAGACCTCCTCCTGCGCTCCAAGGTAGTCTATGACCGGCTGGTCGAGCCCTGAGTAGGGACGGAGCTCAGGTATCCAGTAAGGATTGGGCAGGAACCTGGTGTCGAAGATAAAGTCAGCGTCATGCGGAACTCCGTATTTGAAGCCGAACGACTCGAATACCATGACGATATCCTTCTCGACTTTGCCCTGAAGCCTCTCGATGATGATCTTGGTGAGGTCGTGGATGCTCAGTGTCCCGGTGTCTATCCTGAGGTCAGTGTTGGATGAGAGGGGGGCCAGCAGGCTGGTCTCATGCTTTATGGCCTGCTCAAGCGTCAGGTTTCCCCTCTGGGTAAGCGGATGGATTCTCCTGGTGTCGCTGTAGCGCTTTATAAGGATGTCATCATCAGCGTCAAGGAACATGATGGTGATGTGGACCTTGAACGTTGCCTTTATGCCGTTGAGTATCTGAGTGATGGACAGCCCGTCAGCAGGAAGGTTTCTCACGTCGATGCTTACGGCGATCTTCTTGAACTTGCTGATGCATTCAGCGATAAGCGAGGAGAGCATGGCCACAGGGAGATTGTCCACGCAGTAGTACCCTATGTCCTCCATTGCCCTGAGCGCGACTGACTTTCCTGCTCCCGAACGGCCGCTTACGATTACCAGCTCCATTTGCTGCTCTCCTTTGAGTCCTGACAGGTCAGGATTCGGCGGCAGGTGATTCCGCGCTGCTGCCTTCGCCAAACTGAGACTTAATTATATTGTATAAATCCTGGTCTGTTTCCGGTTTTTGTATGGCCTTCAGGAACTCATTGTCCAGGATCCTTCCGGCGATTTCCTTCAGCTCTTCCGCTGAATCGGACTGATCCTTCTTTTTGGGAGAGAAATAGGCGAAGACGATATTGGCCATCTGCCCAGGCCCGCCGAACTCAAACGGACGGTCGAAAGTGAGGAATACGCCAGCCGGGCTGCCGTTCTTGTCTGACTCAAAGGTGCCGTGCGGAATGGCCACGCCTTTTCCGCAGTAGGTGGTGCCGAGCTTCTCTCTCTGGAAAAGGGCATCAAGGAGTTCGTCTGCCGGGACATCAAGCCTTGCTGACGCCAGGCCGCTGATGAGCTCAAACAGTTTTTTCTTGCTTGCGCAGCTGATCTTGTTCTTTACTGTATCCAGTGAAATTATCTTTGAAATATCCATATCATGCTCCCCTGCCTGAGTTGCTGCAGAGGCCATCGTTTCTGTTCCCGCTCAGCTCCGGCTGCCTGAGCTGGAAATGGTCATTTTACATAACGGCTGTCAGCGATATGAAAAACAGTCTGTTCAGCTTTGGGGTGAACAGATATTCTGCCGGATCGGGCTGACAGTAAAACTGCCCTATTTTAGCAAAAATAAACTATGCTGATTAGTGTGGCTGTTTTTTGTTCAGACAGTATCTGACATCCTGCAATAATGTCTGCCGGAGGACTTTTCCAGGAGCTTTTCAGATCACCATGCTGCATCAGGAAGTGATTTCTTACCGTGAAATCCGCGGGCACTCACTGTCATTTCCCTCTGAGAATTCGCGAGAATGCGCTGCCCTGCTGGTTTCTGCTTATGCGTGATATTATCTTTTATACATGAACTAAATTCATGCTGTTTGGTGAAATGTCAGGTAAAACTTAAATTATTATGTCTACTGTAAGATAAATTCCATTCTAAGATATGATTGCATACATATCTGTATCAGAAATGATCTGAACTAGCGAAAACGCTTAATCTGACATACAGCATCATAAAAACGGGGATCTGGATTCCTCCTGCGATCGCGGCTCATTTACGGCCGGAAAAATAAAGCCCCGGCATCTGCCGGGGCTCATCTCAGTCAGTGTTCTGACTCAAAGTGCTGACGGTATTGATTACTTTCCGGAAAGCTTTTCCTTGTGGCTGACAATGATGCGGTCAACCTTGTCCTCGAGCAGGTCGATGGCAGCGTACATATTCTCGTTGCTCTCCTCGCAGTGCAGAGGGGCGCCCGGGACAATCACATTGGCCTCAGCCTTCTGGACCAGCTTCTCTACTGAAAGCGTTACCTGAATCTCTGAGACCAGTGAAGAATGGCGCTCAAGCTTGCCGAACTTGTTGTTGACGTAGTCAGTGAGAGCGGCGGTTAACTCCACTCCCTTACCTTTAACGGATATCTTCATAAATACCGTCCTTTGTTATTATTTTCAGCCAGCGCGGAGCACCTGGCCCCGCGTTCTCTCAGGCGGGCCTCTGGCACCGCCTGAAGAGAATTATAACTGCTCCATATGCCAATTAAACGGCGCCGCTCTCACAATTCAGAAATAAATGCCTCTGAGCCCGCCTTCGTGACGGATCAGGCACTGACTGGGCTGAACTCAGTATCTGGCTGCGTTTATATAGGGAACATAAGGAGAGCCTGCGGCATGAGGAGCCGCAGGCAGGGTGTCAGCAGATTTCCTTCCGCTGGCTTGATGAGGGGATGGAGAGGGACTCGCGGTACTTGGCGACCGTCCTTCTTGCGACCATGATGCCGGTGTCGCAGAGCATCTTCGCGATGGCGCTGTCTGAGAGCGGCTTCGCCCGGTTCTCCGACTCGATGATCTTCTTGATCTTCGCCCTGATCGCCGTGGAGGAGCACTCTCCGCCGGAGTTTGTGCTCACATGGCTCGAGAAGAAGAACTTGAGCTCATAGATGCCGTGCGGGGTGAGCATGTATTTCTGCGTCGTCACGCGGGAGATGGTTGACTCGTGCATCTCGATGGAGTCGGCGATCTCCGAGAGGATCATGGGCTTCATCTCCTCTGCGCCGCCCTCAAAGAAGTCGCGCTGCTTCTCCACTATGCAGCGGGCAACCTTGAGGAGCGTGTCATTCCTGGTCTCGAGGCTCTTGATGATCCACTTGGCCTCCTGCAGGTTGTTCCTCACGTACTGCCGCTCGTTGGTGGTGCCGCTCTTCGCTATCTTGGCGTAGCGCTGGTTGATGCCGAGCTTTCTCGTAAGCGCCGGGTTGAGGAAGGCCTGCCAGACGCCGTTTACCTTCCTGACGATTACGTCAGGATCAACGTACTGGCTGCGGTCATGCTCGAAGGCTGAGCCCGGGTGGGGATCCAGCGTCTTGAGTACTGCCAGGGCGTCCCGGAACTCCTCATCGCTGAGCCCGGTCTTCCGGAGAAGCGTCCTGATATCCTTCTGCGCGAGGAGATCCGAGTAGCCAGAGAGTATTCTCTCGGCATCGCCCACGGCCTTTCCGGGATCCGGGATCTCACGGAGCTGGGCGAGGAGGCACTCCTCCACGGTCCTGGAGCCTGCTCCAATCGGATCAAAGTGCCTGATGCGCTTCAGGACCACGGCAATCTCGTCAGGCTCGATGTCAGTGCTCTCTATCGCGCTGCGGTACTCCTCGTTGGAGAGGAGCTTTCCGGTCTTCTCCTCGCTCTTCTCGACGAGGATCTTGGCGGCAGCCTCGGCGATGTCATCATCGCTCTGCTTCAGGTAGCCGTTGTCGTCGATTCCGTCAATGACGGCTCTCGCTATCGCCTCGTCGCGTTCGGTAAAAGGCGAGAGCGTGAGCTGCCAGATGAGATGCTCCTTCAGGGTCTCCTCGGTATGCCCCTCAGACTCGAACTCTTCGTCGTCAACGAGGGATGATGAGGTGTGGTGGGCCTTTGTGGCTCCCTCATCGTAGGTGCTCTCCCAGGTCGTGTCGAGAGGGGACTCGCTGTCATCGGGAATGCGGTCGGTGTCCATGGCCTGATCTGACGCGGAGGCCTCGGTAATCTCCGGAGCAGGCTCCTTCTCAGACTCCATGGCCTTCTCGATCTTCTCGTCGAAGGACTCCGCTCCGAGCTCTGAGGGATCAGCCTCGCTGTCTGGCTTCTGATCCTCCACCTCCAGCAGGGGGTTTGACTCCAGCGCATTGTCGATTTCCTGCTGGAGCTCGACGGTCGAGAGCTGCAGCAGCCTGATGGCCTGCTGCAGCTGCGGCGTCATGGAGAGTGTCTGGGTTGTTCTTAGTGATAACGTCTGCTGAGGCATTTGCTACATCCTGAAGTCTTCACCGAGATAGACCTTCCGGACTGTCTCATTGTTCATGACCTGGTCCGAGGTTCCTTCAGCAATCACATTGCCGTGGCTTACTATGTAGGCCTTTTCGCATACCTCGAGTGTTTCCCTTACATTGTGGTCGGTAATGAGGATCCCGATGCCCCTGTCGCGGAGATGGCGGATGATTTTCTTGATCTCTATGACGCTGATCGGGTCGACTCCGGCGAACGGCTCATCGAGGAGGATGAACTTGGGCGAGGCGGCAAGCGCGCGGGCAATCTCCACGCGCCTTCTCTCGCCTCCGGAGAGGCTCATTCCGTAGGACTTCCTGAGCCTTCCCAGCTGGAACTCGTCAAGGAGCCGGTTGACAAGGTCAGTCCTGTCCTTCCTGCTGACGGACTCGTTGAGCTGCACGATGCCCATCAGGTTGTCGAATACGGTGAGCTTCCTGAATACGGAAGGCTCCTGCGGCAGGTAGCCGATGCCGGCCTTCGCCCGCTCGTGGATGGGGAGCGAGGTGATCTCACGGTCATCGATGAACACATGCCCGTCCGTCGCCTCGACAAGGCCGACAATCATGTAGAAGGAGGTGGTCTTGCCGGCTCCGTTAGGCCCAAGGAGCCCTACGATCTGGCCGGTCTCGACCTGCAGGGAGACTGACTCCACCACAGGGTTGCCGTGGTACTCCTTCCTGAGGTTTTTGGCGCTTAAGACGGTCATGCTACTTGCCCTTCTTCTCGGAGTTCATTTCCTTGGGGTCTATGACGGCAGTAACGCGCTGGGTCTTGCCGCAGCCGGAGCCGCCCTTGCAGTTGGCGGTGAGGTGCCCCTTCTCGAGCCCGTAGGTGAGGTTCTCCGCGTTGATCTGGCTGTTGAGCTGCTTTACCTGGCCGTCTCCGGTGATGTTGATGAGCTTCTGGTCGACATCGTAGGCGAGCTTCTTCCCAAGAGCGTCAACCGGCTTGCCGTCGTCCTGGATCTGATGGAAGGTCGCGGGCTTGCCGTAGGCGATGATGTGGGTGGTCTGCTTCTTCTCCGGAACGGCCTTGTAGACCTCAACACGGTCGGCGTGGATCTCGATGGAGCCCTGGATGATGACAACGTCGCCCGTGAAAATGGCGATGTTGTTGTTCAGATCCGCCTCCTGTGTCGCGGAGGTGATGTTGATGGGCTGATCCGAGTCGGACTGCAGCGCCGCCGCAGTTCCCGCGGAAAGAAGCCCCATTGCGAGGAGAAGGCTAACGCGGAGTTTTTGGATTGATGATTGCATGGCAGTCCCTGAAAAAGTTGTAAATGCCTGAGCCGACATCGCCGTCCAGTCCGGTGCAGTCGTCGGAGTTCTGGTAAATGTCGGTATACACGACGCGGGCATTGGTCCTCACGTGCCTGTCGTCGAAGTCATACTCGAGATAGTCCGTCCGGAGCCGGCCGTTGATCGTGCCCTGTTCGTCATACCTGAGCCCGAGGACGTTGTCGGTGAGGGTCAGCATGTCGCCGGTATTGTAGACGCCGGTGTCGCCGCGGAGGAAAAAGCTCTTTATCCCGGTCTTCTCATTATAGAAGTCAGCAGACGGATTGACAAAGCTGGTGGAGTCGGTGACGGTGAAGTACTCGGCGTAGTCGCTCTTCAGGTCATAGAGCTTCTTCCCGTCAGCGGCGAACACCACTGAGCTGCCGCCGGTCATGGTGAAGTTCGGCACCACCTTCTTGAGCTCCTCCCTGGCCTGCCCGATGTCGGAGAGGACTATGTACCACACCATGGCCGATACGATGAGCACCGGCAGGATGACGAGGACCGTAAGCTTCAGGACTGTTTTAAGGAGGCTGGCGCTTCCGCTCATAATGACGCTCCCGCACGGTCTCCCGCTGCTCCCCTTGCCTGCAGGATGGCGTCGCAGAACTCGCGCACCGCACCGTGCCCGCCCGCAAGCGACGAGACGAAGTCCGCGGCGGCCAGCACCTCAGGGTGCGCGTCCGCGGGCGCGGCGCCGAAGCCCGCAATTCTCATGCAGCCGAGGTCCGTAACGTCATCGCCTACATAGCAGGACTCGCCTGAGCCCTCTTCGATGCCCTCCCTCTGGAGGATTTCCCGGAAATAGCTGTCCTTCCCGACTGCGCCCTGCACCACGTCCGTAATCTCAAGATCCCGGGCCCTTTTCTCGACGATTGCCGAAGTCTTCCCGGTAATGATGGCGGTCTTCACGCCGTGGCGCTCAATCGCCTTGATGCCGAAGCCATCCTTCGCGTTGAACTTCTTCATCTCGTCGCCGCTGTTCGTGAGGTAGATGCCGCCGTCAGTGAGCACTCCGTCAACGTCGAGGACCACCAGCCTGATGCGGGCTAGCCTCTCCTGAAGCTCATCGCCTATCTCGCGTCCGTAGGGAGTTCTCATCAGACCGCTCCCGCCTGGAGGACGTCATGCATATTGAACGCGCCGATTGGCCTGTTCTCCCCGTCGGTTACGATGAGGCCGTTGATCTTCCTCTCCTGCATGATGTTGACCGCCTTGGCGACCAGCTCGTTCTCCTTCATTGTAATGCCGCCCTCCCTTGTAACGCTGCCGATTGTTACGCTGTGGAGATCCTTGCCGGAGTTCCGGTCGAGGAGGCGGCGGAGGTCGCCGTCGGTGAACACGCCGAAGAGCGTGCCGTCATCGCGTGTTACGGCGGTCATGCCGAGCCCCTTCTCGGTAATCGAGAAGAGCGCGTCCATGACTGAGGCGTGGATGCTGACCGTGGGGAGCTGATCTCCGGTCCTCATGATGTCGCGGTTCCGGAGGAGGAGCTTCCTGCCGAGCGCTCCGCCCGGGTGGCTCATGGCAAAGTCCTCCTTGGTGAAGCCCTTGGCCTCGAGGAGCGCAATGGCGAGAGCGTCGCCCATGGCGAGGGTCGCGGTGGTGCTTGAGGTCGGCGCGAGGTTCAGCGGGCAGGCCTCCCTCTCCACGTGTATGCAGAGGTGGATGTCAGACTCCTTTGCCATGGTGGAGCCCTCGTTTCCGGTAATGCAGATGAGCTTTATCCCGCGCCTCTTGATGATCGGGATGATGGTCAGGATCTCGGTGCTCTCGCCGGAGTTCGAGATGGCGATTACCACATCGCCCTTTGAGATCATGCCGAGGTCGCCGTGGCTTGCCTCGCCAGGATGGACAAAGAATGAGGGGGTTCCGGTGCTGGCCATGGTCGCGGCGATCTTCGAGGCGATGTGGCCGGACTTGCCCATTCCGGTCACTATGACCTTGCCCTTGCAGGAGAGGAGGATGCGGCAGGCCTCGTCGAAGGCGTCGGTGTCGATGTACTGCCTGATGCCCTGGAGTGCGCTTATTTCGTCCTCAAGGACCCTGATGCCGGTGCTGCGGAATGAAAAGCTCTTATTGTCCATCATTTTCTGGACCGGACAGCCTGGTCCGGCACTCCCCTCCTCCGGTTGGCAGGCATGAAACCTGCAGTTTCTTCTTATATTCTCTCAATTATATAGAATAAGGCTCAATTTATCGACAGCGCCGGGCAATTTTATCCCGCATTTCCCGCGCTCCGGGATGGCTCACGGCGCAAGTGCCTGACACAGGGGAGAAAGTCCTTTCTCCTCAGGATGGAAGGCCTGGCCCCGTTTCCCTCCCTGCCCCCTTTGGACAGCACTGCTCAGAAAATATACAATACGCCTGACGGCATACGGTTCGCGGCGGAGCCCTGAGGGGCTGCAGTCTCCGCGTTACGGGATGCATCAGTTCACCCGCACAGGAGAATACGAAATGAGAAATCTGAGAAAGCCCCGGATCAGCCTGCTGATGCGGGGAGTGCCTGCCGCCCTTGCGGCGCTTGCGCTCTCCTCCTGCTCCTCGGTTACCGGGAGCCTGGACGGCGTTACGGGCTTTGAGAAGGTCTCGGGGATTTCAGAAGGCGCAGCCCCGGATGCCGCGTACACGCTTGAGATCCTCCATGTGAATGACGTCCACTCCAACATCGATCCGGTGAGGATTTCCCTGAGAACCGGGGACGGGAGGACGCTCCGCGCCGCAGCAGGCGGACCTGAGGCGCTCATGAGCGTCATTGAGGCAAGGCGGAAGGAGAACCCCGATCTCCTCATGATCTCGGCAGGCGATCAGATCACCGGCAATGCCGCGAACTTCGACCTCTTCCACGGCGAGTCCGACGCGGTGCTGCACGGGATCTACCGCGACGACTTCTATGTCCTGGGGAACCATGAGTTCGACCATGGCGGAAAGGGCATCGCGGCGTTTGTCTCCTTCATGAAAAAGCACGCTCCGTCGGCGGTTTTCCTCAACTCGGATCTCTCGGTTGGTCCTGAGAGCCCCATGAAGGACACCGGGGTAAGGAGCGCCGTGAGGGAGATAGGCGGCAGGAGCGTCGCCTTCTACGGGGTAACGACGCCAAAGAAGATAGAGAAGAGCTCCGCCCCCGATCCTGACATGACCTTCACCCCTGCGGTGGAGACCGTCAACCGGCTTTCCGCAGAGAACTCCGGCAAAGCCTCCATCCATGTGCTGGTCTCCCACGAGGGCATCGAGGAGGATCTGGGGAACGCCGGGAAATACAATGACATCGACATCATCGTGGGCGGCGACTCGCACAGCCTCTGCGGCGGTTTCGGGGACTACGGGCTCGACGGCGGCTGCGGCTATCCGGCCGTGCTTAAAAATGCCTCTGGCCACCTGATGTGCATGGTTCAGGCTAACGAGTACGGCAAGGTCATAGGCGACCTTCTCGTGTCGTTCGACAGCGGCGGGAATGTCATCTCCTGCTCCGGACGCCCCTTCATGCCTCTTGACGCCGCCCACGCGTACTTCACGGACAAAGGCTCGGAGCCCGGGGATCCTGAGGCGGTGCGCGCCGCGGAGAGCCTCATCGCTGACGCCGGGAGCCCGTTCATCAGGAGCATGCCTGAGGAGTCTGTCTCGGAGAGGCTCGGTCCCTGGCGCCGGAAAATCGCGGAGCATGACGCGCTCCTCGGCACCGCGCCGGAGGATCTCTGCTCTACAAGGCAGCCTACCGAGACCTGCGTCATCAGAAACGCTCCCGTTCCGGGCGGATCCGAGGTCTGCCGCGCCTTCGGCGAGATGTACCTCTCCGCGTCAGGGAGCGGCTCCTCAATCTTCCTCGGGAACTCCGGCGGGTTCCGCACCGATGTAGAGCGCGGGCCCTTCACCGAGAACAGCATCCTCAGCGTGACTCCGTTCAAAAACCATATAGTGCGAGTCCGGATCACCGGAAGCGAGCTCTCAGCTCTTCTCTCCGATGCCATGCGCTATATCAGCGCGGACATGGAGAGCCGGGACGGCGGAATCCCCTGCGGCTGCGGCTTCAGCTACGCTCTCAGCCGCTCAGGGAGCAGCCTGGTCTCTGACGTGAAAATAAGGCTTGCTGACGGCTCCTACGCGCCCCTCGAGCCGGCTGCCTCCTACGATGTCCTGGTTCCTGACTACATCATGCGCGGCAAGGACGGCTATGACGCGCTCGGGAAGAAGAAGCCCCTTGAGGACTTCGGCACTGACGCGGATCTCGTGAGGAAATACCTTAAGGAGCACGGCTCGCTTCCCCGTCTCTCCGGTGAGCCTGCGATAAGCTCATCAGGCAGCTGACGCCCGGGTTCCGGATAGAGTCTCCCGCAGAGCAGAATATGTCATATGGCATGCGCCAGGCAGAGAGGCAGTGAGCCTCCCTGCCCTTTCTGATCGTGAGCTGGCGCAAGTAAATTCAATAAATGACGCTTAAAACAGGGGCATTTCCGGAAAAAACGATCGATAATGCATGTTTAGTTTTCCATTTTTCACTTTCCTGCATCTTTGGCGGTTTTCCCGGGAGTCCTATGCATATCGAGCGCACCGAGGTCGGTCATTTCTACAGCGGCGGCCATTCAAATTTCCGTTATTTCTCACCTGAGCACGAGACGCTCTCGGTCGAGCTTGACACAGACGGCAGGAGAATCGATCTCACCAAGGGCGATGACGGCTATTTCAGCGCGTCAGTAAGCCCGCTCCCCAAGGGAACGCTCTACTGGCTGCTGATTGACGGGAAGGTCAGGATCCCTGATCCATACTCCCGCCGCCAGCCCTTCAGCGTCCACGGCGCCTCGATGATCGACGAGCCTTACCGCCCGGAGGAGCATTTCCCCGGAGTGAAGGCTGAGGACGCCATCATCTACGAGCTGCATGTCGGCACCTTCACCAGGGAGGGGACTCTCAGGGCCGCCGAGAAGAAGATCGGGTACCTGAAGAGCCTCGGCATCAACGTCATCGAGCTCATGCCCATGGCCGAGTTCCCCGGGGAGCGCGACTGGGGCTATGACGGGACCTATCTTTATGCCCTCGAGAACAGCTACGGAACCTACGCGGATCTGCAGAGCTTCATCTCCGCGGCCCACAGCGCCGGCATCGCGGTAATACTCGATGTCGTGTACAACCATTTCGGGCCTGAGGGCAACTACTCGCAGATGCTCGCCCCCTTCATGGTCTCCTCTGACACTCCCTGGGGTCAGGCCGTCAACTTCGACAGCAAAAACAGCTCGGGAATCAGGGACTTCTTCCTCGGGAACATCAGGTACTGGCTTTCCGAGGCCGGCTTCGACGGCTTCAGGGCAGACGCCACCGCCTTCATTGTCGACACCTCGAAGACCCCGATACTCCGGGCGATGAACGATCTCGCGAAGGAAATAGGGAAGCAGGAGAACCGCGAGATCCTGATGATCGCCGAGCACCTCCGCAACGACGTGAAAGTCACAGACAAGAAGGACGGCTTTGCCTTTGACGCGCAGTGGTGCGATGACTTCGCCCACGCGACCGAGGCGGTGCTTACCGGTGAGCGCGAGGGCCCCTACCAGAACTTCGGCCCGTTCGATGACATCCTGACCGTGTTCTCCAGGACCTTCGTCATGGACGGCTCGCGCTATGACTATTTCGAGCACATGCGCTACGGCTCTGACGGATCGGATGTTCCTCCCTCGAGCATCGTGGCCTACACCCAGAACCATGATCAGATCGGAAACCGCCCCTGCGGCGACCGCTTCGCCGCGTCCTACGGGAAGAAGAAGGCCAAGGCCTTTGCCGCCGCCCTCTTCATCAGCCCCTATGTCCCGATGATTTTCATGGGGGAGGAGTACGGCGAGACCGCCCCGTTCTACTTCTTCGAGTCATTCTCCGACAGCGGCCTCATCAGGGCCGTGGAGAACGGCAGGAAGAGCATGTTCGCGCAGAACAGCATCAGCGATGTCCCCTCGCCCCACAGCGAGGAGGCGTTCGAGAAGAGCCGCCTGAACTGGGATCTCCCTGAATCGGCTGACGGAAAGGAGATGCTGGAGTTCTACAGGGCGCTCATCAGCCTCAAGAAGCGCAGCATCATCGGGAACCGCTGCAGGCAGTGCGTCATGGTCTGCAGCATCGGAGGCAAGAAGGTGCTCAAGGTTGACTCGGAGAAGAGCATGTCGTTCATCAACTTTGACAGCGAGCCGTATCCTATCGTTGTACAGGACACCTTCAGGATTGCCCTCTCGAGCGAGCCGTTCAATGACGGGATGCTGCAGCCGTATGCGGCGCTGATTCTCGAGAAGAAGTAAAAAGCGTCTGACGCGTGATGAGGCCCCGGATCAGAGATGACCGGGGCTTTTCTTTATCAGCCGGCGGACCTGGCGTATTTATGCGGTGACATCCCGTCAGGAAATCGTTCCTGTTACATTACTCTGTTTCATGCAGAGATCTTATTTTAGGATTATCGTTTATGTGCAGATTGTCTTAGTGGCAAAGTGCATTGTTAAATATGAAATTAAAATAATGAACCTATTCGGTATGAACCTTTTTTAGAAAAAATTAATTCACCTATTGCTTATTGGAATTTGAATAAGTATACTTTATGTTATAGCGCTAATTGGTTAAAAATGGTTTTGACATGAAAGTTGAACATCCTGGAAAAAAGATTGAGGCTTTACTCAAAGCAACAGGCATGTCCAGAAGGGAACTGGCTGTCAGAACTACTGTTACCGAGAAGCATATCAATACTCTGATTGCCGGTGAGAAGAAAATAACAACATCATATGCCAGAAAGCTGGGATATGTTTTTGATGGCATGGATGCAGCCGCCTGGCAGAAACTGCAGAATGATTATGACATGGCGCAGGCTGAGGAAAAGGAACTTAACAGTATTAGTGATGTTGAGCTTGGAATCCTGAAAAATCTGGATGAGGTTTTCAAGTATCTAGTGCGTTATCATAATCTGCAGAAAACAAATAATCCTGTTGAAAAGGTAATGGAGCTTCGCAAGAAGCTGAAGATTAGTGATCTTGCCTTCATTCCGCACATTTCATATAACGCGGCATACAGAGCTCAGCTGACATCGAACGTAAGAGTTGATCCGTATATTCTGTTTGCATGGCAGAGCATATGTGAAATAGAGACTTCTGATATTAAAATCAGTTCTGCCTTGAATGTTGAGCGTTTAAAAGATCAACTTGAGAAAATCAAAGCGCTGATGTTTGATGGGATTAACGAGGGAATTCAGAAACTGCAGGATATTTTGTCAGGATGCGGGATAGCGTTTAATGTAGTGAGAAATTTCCGCGGTGCTCCTGTGCAGGGGTTCATAAAGCAAGTTACCGACAATAAGTATTCTCAGAAGCTGATTCTTTGCCTTACTTTGCGCAGATCCCGTGCTGATACATTCTGGTTTACACTGTTCCATGAAATTGCCCATATCATCAACGGTGACTATACTGCTAAGTTTGTTGATTTCGATTCAGCTAATAGCGCTGCAGAAATTAAGGCTGATAAGTTTGCCCGTGACTTTTTAATTCCTCCTGAAGAATATATGAGTTTTATCCAAGAGCATCACGATATCAGATGGGGGGATATTGAACAGTTTGCAGAACAGATCAAGGTAAAGCCTTTTATAGTTTTAGGAAGACTGCAGAAAGACCAGATTCTTGACTGGTCGGATTATGGAGATCACGTTGATATGTACAAGTGGGTGAACAGGGAGAATTGAAATGCAGATTTAAGACAATAAAACAAGTGCACGACAGATACTGCAATATCCGTCATGCACCAATCTAGTTTGATGGGCAGAACGTGCCGGCACAAACCCTAGACAAGTTCATGTTAGCACGCCGAGCCTGAAAGTAAAGCTTTTTAAATGAGGCTCAGGAGTGCTGTCGCAGAATCAGCAGCAACAGACTGTACCTCATCTAATATAGAAGAGAGTATATGTCCTTAATAAACTCATTAAGGAAGGGCTGCGCTGATGTGTTTAATGCCTTTCTGGTTTCAACTGCAAAATATGCCGGCTTTTGGGAATTCCCCCGTATAGATGCAACGCGGTTCATTCCGAACAGGGTTATACCGTTTTCCAAAGCTGTCAGTAAATCACTCAGGGATTTTGACTGCTGGGTTCATTTCTTCGAGGACGACTGCAGGTTTGAACGGTTATGGAGAAATCCCAGAAAGTATGTCAGCAGGCTGAGGAAATTCAACGGCGTAATCCTGCCTGATTTCAGTTTGTACAGAGACATGCCGCTTGTCATGCAGCTGTGGAATATCTATCGCAGCAGAGCCATAGGTCATTGGCTGCAGGAAAACGGAATTAAGGTGATCCCTAATATAAGATTCGGTGACAAACGTACGTATCGATTCTGCTGCTGTGGGATTGAAAAAGGCTGTGTGATTGCAGTCGGATCGCATGGCAATATCAAAGGAACGGAGGATAGAGAATGTTTTCTCTCCGGATTTGATTATGTGGTCAAAAGACTCAGTCCATCAGCGGTTGTGATATATGGCAGTGTACCAGACAAATATTTTAAAAAGTACCAGGATGCCGGTCTCAGAATCATTAGTTTTGAGAGCGAATTTGCTGCCTCCCATAAGGAGACGGCATAATGGGAGGTGGCATTCATGGTGGCTTTGGAGCTACAAAAGGTGCTCGTGATGTTGCAAAGGGTAAACAGCGTTTTAATTCCGAAGAAGCTGGACTTATCAAAGAACTTGAGCGAAATCATAAAAAGTTTACAAAGGAGGATATTGTTTTTATAACAAGAGATCAAACAGGGCAAGTTGTATGGCTGGAAAAGGGAAATAAAAAAGCTGGTTTGAAACATATTTTAGATTATGGAAATAATGGGAATGGACATGCTGGTGATTTCAAAAAGTCATTAGGTGTCGATAGGAAGGATATTCCGACTTTTTTAAAACATATTATTACGAGTGGTACTATTTTAAGTACTTCTGTAATTGAGAAAGGACATATTAAGAAAATTAAGAGAGTTTACGAGTACAACGACAGTTTCGTTGTACTGTATGGTATTGGAGAAAATGGGTTTATCGTATCTGCATACCCAATAAATAAGGATAAATTGTAATGTATACTATTAGATTGGCAAATGAGTTTCTTCATGGTCCTATTTGGGTCTACGATGAGCAAGGATTTATCAGAGGTAATTTTCCTCTTGTGACTGATGATGCGGAATTAAACAGATTGAACAGTGAAGCAGCTGAGTTGCATGACTCTTTCTATTCTGATGATTGTCGTGATTACGATGAGGCTGGGTATAAAGCCGCTTACCCTAAAATGAAGGAAATAATCAATAAAATCATTAAAAGACTGAATGAAATCAATGACGGCAGTTTTACCATAGATGATAAAGTTTCTAACAAGAAATGGGATAAGAAATTTGGCCTAAGTTCTAGCCAAAAATAGCACTACATTATTTGGGGCCAAAATAGGCGGAACCTTTATACAATAGGGGTTTCGCTTTTTGCCCAAACGCTCAAGACGACGACCGGAACCAAGTGTCGGCGCTGGTTATGTGGTTAACAGCCCTGAAAGTTATGTGGTATCAACACATGATGACACTTAGGGCAAGTCTTTTTGATTTTTATGAAGAAGCCAAAGTTTCTGGAGAATATTTCGAATATCCTGACGATGTTGCAGCCCGACGATCCTGAGCTTGCGATCAAGGGAATTATCAACTACTGCAGAATTGCAGGTTAAGACGATGCGGTTCGTGCGTAGGCCATGGAATATGGTTGCCAATGCAGCCGAGGTGTTTTGTTCCTGGCTGCTGAGGCTTTCTACTTGATCTTCTCAATCCTTATGATGAGTCCTCTGCCGTTTACTGTGACGTTGGTGTTGCCGCTGCCCCTGATGCGGTAGTTGAGGACAAGGCCCTCACCGGTCTGGGTGCCGGAGAGCGGCTTGCCGCAGGACTGCACGAGTTCGGCGTAGGTCGCCCCGACGTCAATTCTCTGACCCATGCAGATGAGCGGCTGGTTGACGGCCATGGCCGAGAGGGGAATAAATGCTGCCGCGAGTGCTGATGCGATGGCTGCCTGCCTGAGAATGTTCATGATCTGCTCCCTGTCTGTTTATTGCTGCCCGAGACACAGCAATATCCGTGCCCTGCCCTTCCAATTTACTGTTTTCGCCTGAGATAGAGTCCGAGGTCCCAGGGCGAACGCATGAACCCAGCTTCAGTGGGGTCATAGCAGGCCGAGAGCACAGCACAGGCATTCAAGCCCTACCAGCGGATCTTCACAGCGCTGCATGACCTGTTTGACACTCAGCAGTTTTGGTGTCTTCTTTTGGTCATAAAGCCAGAAACGGTAGTTCTCTGTCATGGCCAGGACCATGCGGTTCAGTGCCGCACGGTTTTCTATGTACGCCGGATCATTGGCCTGCATGCGGTCCTGGTCAAAACGGACATCAAGAAGCCAGTGCAGGCGGTTTTCGATGCTCCAGTGAGCCCTTACTGTGTCAGCTATGCGGCGCAGGTTCGATTCGCATGGTGCCAGTGAAGTGATGTACCAGGCAGTCTCATTGCTTTTTTCATCGGTTAATTTGATGACACGATCCCTGACTACTCTGACAATGCTGCCTCCCTCAAGCCCTTTCCAGCCTCCGAGGATCTCTTTCGGCAGAAGAGAGGCTTTCAGGACTGATACCTGTCTTGTTTCGATCCGGCCGTGATCCAGCTCGTTTTCAGGTTCCAGGCCCTTTGACAGCCCTTCATATGAACTGAATGCCGCCAGTGCTTCTGTGGCCACTCTGCCCTGGTTTCCCTTGAGTGCAAACAGCCAGTGCGCGCCTTTTTCTATGATTTTCCCGGCAAAAGCCGTCTGACAGCTCATGGCATCAACGGTCACTGTGGCCCCTGTTACATTGAGCGACTCAAGGATCTCCGGCCCTGCCGTAATCTCATTGGTTTTCAGGTCTATGAGCTTTTCCCCGATGCATACTCTTCCTGAGGCATCGTAAAAGTTCATGATCATTCTTGCGCCATGGTCGCCGGATTTTGCTGTAGCTTTGACGGCCTGTCCGTCAGCGGCTATTACGCGCCCCTCAATATCTGAGGCCAGTCCGGCAGTCAGAGTGCGGCAGAGCGACCAGAACTTTGCAGGATCCGCCAGCATCATCAGCTTTCTCACAGTGTCATGGGATACCGGCTTCTTTGAGATGAGATCTGGCATATATGGCTCAAATACAGTCTTTCTGATGCGGCAGTTAATCCCATCGCTGATTGAGGCGGCATCGCTGTGGCCGCTGAGGGACATCAGCACTGTTCCAAGCAGGACCGCATCGAGGCTGTGAACAACTTTTGACTGCTGTCTGGTGTCGATTTTGGCTTCTGATGCCGCTGAAGAGAGCGCTTCCACAGCCTTGCCAGCCCTTTCCGCATCAGCGGAGCCGGCTTCTCTGAGCAGGTTTTGCAGTTCTTCTTTTTCCCTGGAAAGCTGCCATGTGCGGGACATCTGGTAATCGCCGTTTTCTTTGAGCGCGCCAAGGCTGATTCTTGTTTTCTTTTTCTCCCCTGTGGCGCTGTCAGTCTTGTAGGCGTGCAGGTAAACCTGAAACGTTCTGGTAGTTTTGTTCCAGTTCAGGCATGCACCTTTGGGAATCTGCGGATATTTGGAAAGATCCGGTTTGGGAGGGGCTGGTCTGACGTCATAATTTGTGCTCATGGCGGCCTTTTCTCTCTATAAAATATAGGGAAATTATAGGGCATTTTCAGAGCGTTATCAAATAAATAATCTGATCGAAAATCAATAATTTATAGGAATATTCGCAAATTCATCGGATATAAATTTGGGCGTTCATGCGTTCGCCCTGGGGCGCTGGATGGTGCCGCCCGGGATCATGTCATCTGCCGTACTGTTCTCCTCATCCTTAGTGAGGCTTTCGGATATCACATTGCTCCCGTCAGCCCATCCGCCAAAATCTATAAGCCGGCAGCGCCTTGAGCAGAAAGGCCTGTAGGGAAATTCATCAGTCCACCTGACCTCTCTCCCGCACACGGGACACTTCACCTTGAGAACCATTATCCTATTCCTCCGGGCCCTTTTTCATCCCCTCAGCAAGTGCAAGATAGCGTCTGTGAAGCATCATGACAGAGGCGCGCTTTACCTCCGGATCCGGGTCATTGTAGATGATGTCGTCTGCCATTGCGGCCCGCTTTCCCCTTGAAAGCTGATGGTCCATTATTGCCCTGACAGCGTCAGCTGTCGATCTGTCCCTCTCTGCAGTTCTTGAGATCTGCAGGGACTCATCGAGATCAACTGCAAGCGTTCGCTCAACCATGCAGTCGAAATGCTTTTCAAAAAGGAGAGGCACAACCGCGATGACATAAGGCGCGTCAAGATCCGCCATCTTCCTCTGCATAAACCTCATTATGGCCGGATGCGTCACACTCTCAAGGAAAGCGAGGGCCTCGGGAGAGGAGAAGACGATTTCCCTGAGATGGCGCCGGTCCAGCGTGCCGTCACTTGCGATAACGCCTTTCCCGAACTTTTCTGCAACGGCTGAGAACGTCTCACTGCCCGGGAGCATTATCTCCCTGCTCGCGGCATCCGCATCAACTACCCCGGCGCCAAGCGATGCGAATATTCCGGCAATGGTGGTCTTGCCGGAGCCTATACCGCCTGTAAGCCCGACAGCAAACTTACCGGATCCGAGATTCACCGTCATGCCCCGAGAACCAGATTCATATAGCCTTCATTTATCTCCTTGCCGAACAGCATGAAAACGAAGCCGGCTATAGCGATGAAGGGACCGAACGGGAAAGGATGGCTCTTCTCCTTCCTGATGATGAGCAGGCTTCCGCCGATGATGAGCCCAAGGACAGAGGAAATAATGATGATGGCAGGAAGGCACTGGTAGCCGAACCAGGCACCGAACAGTGCGGTCAGCTTGAAGTCGCCGTTGCCCATGCCGTTCTTGCGGGCGATAAGGCCAAAGAGCGCGTTTACGGACCACAGCACGCCATACCCCAGAGCGGCCCCGATTACCGCATCATGAAGCTCCATGAATATGCCGAAATAGTTGACAAGGAGCCCCGCCCAGAGAAAGCTCAGCGTGATTGAGTCAGGAAGCAGCATCTTGTCGTAGTCAATGAAGGCGAGCGCAATAAGGGCCCAGGTGAGCGCGACAGCAGGCAGGATCTGCTCAACGGAGTGAAAACGGTACGAGACGATAACGGTCAGCACACAGGTAAGAGTCTCAACAGCCGGATATCGAAACGAGATCGGCTGATGGCAGCCATGGCATTTTCCTCTCAGGATCAGCCAGCTGAATACCGGGATATTCTCCCACCAGGTAATCAGATGCCCGCAGTTAGGGCAGCGGCTTCTCGGCGTCATCAAGTTGAACTTCGGCTGCTCCTTTTTGAGCTCCGGCGAGTCAGGCGTGAAATACTCAAGAAAATCTCTTCTGTATTCATTCTCCATCATGACAGGCAGACGGTAGACGACAACATTGAGGAAGCTGCCGACAAGAAGTCCTAGTATCCCGATGTAAAGATGAAACATCCCCGGGTACTGATAGTAGAGAGTGTGAAGGAATTCCATAAAACCACCAAAAATCGAGTAGGCGGATGTTTTAGCATCACACCTCTCACAACACCGTACGTGCGGATCCGCATACGGCGTTTCCAGTTTGAATAGGCTAATCCCAATTGTGAATTGGTCTACGAATACATATTCAGCCAGC
>JAEEGJ010003856.1_pt1 | contig 53986 bp, 39 predicted proteins | sample 8958761 | NCBI WGS metagenome assembly JAEEGJ01 (sample SAMN16246546, study PRJNA631951) | gut metagenome | biome: gut microbiome; feature: rumen; material: RS-attached | host: Bos | place: Iran: Karaj | collected 2018-10
CCGAACCCCACCGTCAGATAGTAGTCAGTGCCATATAGTATGGGTATTGGAATGCTTACGGGCTCGTCCACCTGAATGATCTTGCCTGAGGGCAGTAATGCCGTGCATTGAAGCCGCTCTATCTCATACTTGTTGGTATAGAATGACCCAGTGCAGTTGAATGGCATCTTTGGCAGCACGCCCATACATCTGTTGCCTAATGCGGCACGTATGGCTGTCTGTTGCCTCACGTCAAGGTTGGCGTCCATGTCCAGGAAGGTCTGGGCAGTCAACTCCATGCCCGGCTTCCAATTGATTCTCGCATTGATGTTCACCATATATATTATCGTTTTTTCTGATTTACAAATTTGCCGAATTACAGTTTGTCTAGTTCCGAGTTATAGTCCAGCACGAGGTTCTGGTTGGTCAGCGGCAGCTGGTTGTGCCACTTTACTACAATGTCACATTTCACGTCGAAGGGTATCAGCCATTCGCTGATAAACTGTTTCAGAGGTTCCATGCTCGCTGTCATCTGTTGGTATTCTTCTGTAGTCATCTCTTCTATCAGCAGTTCATACGTCATCATGGGCAGCCATCTCTGTGTATTGTCTGTCTCGCTGTAGCGTCCGTGCCGACATGTCACCTCGCATTTGAAGAGTGAGGCCAGAATGTTACGCACCAACAGCAGGTCGCCCCTTAGTCGGCTGATAAATGGCAACAACCTTGCCATTTCGCGAACATAATCGTTTGTCTCGGCAGTCAGGTCGTAGTGGAAGTAGGTCTTCAGCACATATTCCAGCTTGGTGTCCAGCAGTTCTGATACCTGTCGCTCTATGGCCAGTTTTCTGCGGAAGGTAAAGGTGTCGAAGGGCTGAAACAGGTCGTTCAACATCCTCAGCTTGGCAGTCTGCTTCTTGGTGTTTGCCTTGTGCTGGCCCTTCTTCATGCCTTGGCTACTGAAAAGCATGCCTTGTGGTAACAGCTTGATAAAGCCGTCGCGAGCTACCAAGATGTCGTAGGTGTCATCGTCATAGGTCAGCAGGTCACGGGTGTAGTTGCGGTAGAAAGTACCCATGTTCTGCACCTTCCACTGCTCGTCTATCTCCGGGTAGAGATAGTTAATCAGCATCTCTGCACTTACCTCCGATAAATTCTGGCTCGTTCGTTGTACCATCTTTTAATGCTCTTTTTTCAATTCTACGAATCCCTGGCTCGTCTGCAGAATGTCCCTTTCGGGTATTCCCAGTTCCCTCAGCGTCAGCTGGAGGTAAGGGAATGTCTCGTCTATCATGTGATACTCATGCTGTAGTAGTTCACTTGTGAGACATCCTCGCAGCATAGTATGTTGTTCTATATAGTCGGCCACGGCTCTGGCAGGTTTCATCACCTTCACCTGTTGACCTGTCGTTCTGTGTTCCACGAAGTCCACGAAGGCATCGTTCAGGGTGACGGTCGCATCATCGCTTTTCAGCAGTGTCTTTAGCGTGTTCAAGCACTCCTTGACTGTCATGTCTGTCGTCATGTCCGATGCTACTACTGGTTCCCAGCGCTCGTGTACGGGACAGTCATCATCGTAAGCCTTGAAAGACACCGTCTTCGTTGTCAGGTGCTGACCCTCATAACAGAACATTTTGCCACAGAGCGATGTCTGTTCTCCTGCTTCCAACTGTTCCTGATGAATCAGTTTCAGTGCCTCTTGCACCTGTATGGCTCCTATCACCGATGCTGCAATCGATGTTGTGGGGGCTTTGCCTGTCTCCATGTCATGTCTGACGATGCCGGCGCATGGCATACGGTAAGTCAGGTCTCGCAGTCCCTCAGGTCCTAAGTTACAGGCGTAACAGTTTTCGCCGGGTCTGAATACGCGTGCCGTACCCTCTAGTCTGTCTATACCGCCGTCAACCCACGCCTTTCCAGCTCTCATACAGAGACGGTTAATACAGTAGCGGGCCCATCGGTTGTCTACACAGCCTATCACAACATCCATCTGACGGATCATGCCCAATCCGACATCGTAGGCGATGTCTCCGCAAATGGTGTTGACGTCAACGGCGGGATTCATGGTCTTGAGTCGTTCTGCCACGACGTCCACCTTGTGTCGCTTCTGAAGGGCATCGCCAGCGCTAAAGAGCACGCTGCGTGTCAGGTTGTCCGCCTCAATGGTGTCATAGTCCACCACCGTGATATGGCGTACGCCCATCAGTACAAGATTTTTCAGTACCTCATTGCCCAAGGCACCACATCCCACGACCATCACGCTGGCCGCATTCACGATATCTTGTCTGAACAGATTGTCCATTTCTTCGTAATATGCTGCAAAATTAACATAAAAAGAGCAAAGTACAAAGAAAAAATGAGTTTTTTTCTATGAAAAAAGAGCGAAAAAGAGCTGACACTCATGATGAATGCCAGCTCTATAGTAACTTCTCAATGATCAATTCACTTCACCTCCCAGATGTCGTTGGTCTCTAAGAGTTCTGTGAAGTTGTGATATTTCTTCATGCCTGACACCTCTTCAAGCTGGGCATAGACAGCCTCATTGTATGTCGGAGCATCGACGTCACGAATGACACCGAGAGCGATGGGGAAACCGTCTCCGTTACCCATCAGGGCGAGTTTCAACTGCAGGGTGTTGTCCTCGCAGTGGGCGTCGTGAACGAGGACGTCGTCGAGGGTATAGCCGTCCTTGCCAATCTCTACGACCTTCAGGCCAAAGCCCTGTTGGACGAGTCCGAACTCATTGTTCTCACCGAATACGAGCTTCTCACCGTGCTTCACGTAGATGGCGTTCTTCTTACGACCTTCCTTGTTATAGACAGCCTCATGACAGCCATCGTTGAAGATGACGCAATTCTGCAGTACTTCGGTAACGCTGGCACCTTTATGCTCATAGGCAGCCTTTAGAACCTCGACAGTACCCTGTGCATCGGTAGCCACGCAACGTGCAAAGAAATGTCCGCGGGCACCAAAGCAGAGCTCAGCGGGACGGAACGGATCCTCGACGGTACCGTAAGGGCTTGACTTAGAGACGAATCCACGGGGTGAGGTAGGGGAGTACTGACCCTTTGTCAGACCGTAGATGCGATTGTTCAAAAGAATCATGTTCAGGTCGATGTTACGACGGTTGGCATGGATGAAGTGGTTACCACCGATAGCCAGTCCGTCGCCGTCGCCGCTGACCTGCCAGACGGTGAGGTCGGGGTTGGCCACTTTGGCACCAGTGGCAATAGCGGCTGCACGACCATGAATAGTGTTCATGCCGTAGGTTGCCATGTAGTGAGGTAGGCGGCTTGAACAACCGATACCGCTGATTACCGCTACATTCTCGGGAGCTACGCCAATCTCGGCCATAGCCTTATGGAGTGAAGCCAGGAAGAAGTGGTCGCCACAACCTGGGCACCAACGAGGCTGGCCTTTCTTAAAATCTTGTGCTGTATAACTCATAATGGTTTTACCTTTTTACTTTTTTACCTTTTTACTTTTTCAAGATTTCCTCGAATGCGTTCACTAACTCTTCTACGATGAACGGTTGGCCCTTCACCTGGTTGAACTGGTAGGGTACGAAGCCGTCGACCTTCATGCGGAGGTAGGCAGCCAACTGCCCCATGTTCTGTTCGGCCACCACCACCTTCTTGTACTTCTTCAGTACAGCGGCCGTGTTCTTAGGCAGCGGGTTCAGATATTTGAACTGAGCCTGAGCCACCTTGTAGCCCTTCTGGCGCAGTTCGTCCATGGCCGAGTGCAGGTGGCCGTAGGTAGAACCAAAGCCCACGATGAGCAGGTCGGCATCCTGTACGTCACCATCTACGTCGAGGTCGGGCACCAGGATATTGTCTATCTTCTGCTGGCGCAGACGAGTCATCAGGTCGTGGTTCTCTGGGTTGGTAGAGATAGCACCAGTAGCGTTATCCTTCTCCAGTCCGCCGAGGATGTGAGTAAAGCCCTCACGACCAGGCACAGCCCAGTAGCGGGTACCGTTCTCGGCACGCATGTATGGGGTCCACTTACCCTTCAGTTCCTCAGGAACGTATGGAGGATTGATGGCGTCGAGCTTAGCCATCTCTGGCAACTTGAAAGCACCAGAACCGTTAGCGATATATGCATCGGTGAGCAGTACGACAGGCGTCATGTGCTCAAGGGCAATCTTTGAAGCCTGGTATGCTGCATCAAAACAGTCGGCAGGACTGGTAGCAGCCATGACAGGCATGGGACTCTCACCGTTACGGCCGAAGAGGGCCTGCAGCAAGTCGGTTTGCTCCGACTTGGTGGGAAGACCAGTGGCAGGACCGCCGCGCTGTACGTCGAGCACCACGAGGGGCAGCTCCATGATGACGGCGAGGTTCATGGCCTCGCTCTTCAGGCAGACGCCAGGGCCGGAGGTCGAGGTGACACCCAGTGCACCGGCGAACGAAGCGCCGAGTGCTGAGGCGCAACCGCTGATTTCGTCCTCACACTGTACGGTGATGACGCCGCACGACTTGTGCTTTGACAGTTCGTGCAGCACGTCGGTGGCGGGGGTGATAGGATAAGAACCGAGGTAGAGGCGCAGGCCAGCCTTCTCGGCAGCGGCAATGAAGCCGTAGGCAGTAGCCTTGTTACCCGTGATATCCATATAGCGTCCAGGAACCTTGTCCTTGGTTTCTACGCGATAAACGTTGATGGCGCTGGAGTGGGTGTTGTGTCCGTAGTCCCAACCAGCCTGAATCACCTTGATGTTTGCCTCGGCAATGGCGGGCTTCTTGGCGAACTTCTCCTTCAGGAAGTTGCCCACGAGGTTCAGGTCGCGGTCGAAGAGCCAGCAGACCAGTCCCAGTGCAAACATGTTGCGGCACTTCATCATCGCCTTGTTGTCCATGCCGCTGTCGGCCAGACAGTCCTTGACCATCGTGGTCAGCGGGCACTGGATGACGCGGTCGGGGTCGATGCCCATCTCGCCGAGGTAGTCCTCAGTCTGGAACTGGGCCTTCTCCAAGTCCTTGGGACCAAACGAGTCTGTGTCGATAATAATCGTTGCACCCGGCTTGGCATAGCGATACTGCGTCTTCAGCGCGGCAGCATTCATGGCTACCAGCACGTCGCACTTGTCGCCAGGGGTGTACACCTTGCCGGCACCGATGTGTACCTGGAAACCAGACACACCTGTCAGCGAACCTTGCGGGGCGCGGATGTCGGCAGGATAGTCGGGGAATGTTGATATACCATTACCTACGGTAGCTGATACCGTAGAAAAGATGTTTCCGGCCAATTGCATACCATCGCCGGAGTCTCCTGAAAAACGAACAACCACTTGGTCGAGCTCTTTCACTTCTAATTGTTCAGCCATAATTATTTGGTTTAATACTATCTTTCTCTAAAACGGGTGCAAAATTATTCATTTTTGACGAATTATCCAAAGAAAATACGCAAAAACTGTATATTTTTGTTTGGATTCCTGCAAATTCTTGCATATATGCACTTTTTTTTCATTCTTATTTTATACCTTTGCTGCCACAAAGTCGTATCGTTAATATGAAGAAGATGGAAATAGAAGGTCAAAAACGGGAATATGAACGACCGATGATACATATCATCAGGTTGCATGGTCGGCCATTACTACAAACTGGCAGTCCGAAGTATAATGGTTTTAATCATGAAGAAGAATGGTAACGATATGGAGGATTTCAAGATGAAGACAAAGATATTCTTTTCACTTTTCGTCGTCCTTGCACTGTTTGCATGTAGCAATGATGACATACAGGAGACAAGTCCCTCCGATCCCCAGCCATCGGCGATTACTTTTGATTTGACGCCTATTCATCCTGATGAAGGTGCTTCGGACATAACGCGTACTGTCAAACAGGGATGGGTGTCTGGCGATGTTATATTCGTGTTCCTTAATAATATTGAAGCACCGAAATATTTGAAAATGTGCTATGATGGCTCAAAGTGGACAACAACACAGATGAATGGTAATACGGAGGGGACCCTTGGCCTTTCAAACGGGGCAACAGGTACCATGCGTGCCGTCTATCTGCCCTTTGGCTGTGATGCCAAGGTCTCAAAGAGTGGAACAAGTTTTGTATTTGATAAGACCTATTATACCTTTTATCTTACAGCGACCCTCGCCTATAAGGTCGAGGCTAACAAGGTTTCAGGTGCATTCAATATGACTATTCCTGCCGACTATGTGCAGTTTTTTGTCGAGGAAGCCTCTGCCGTCAATGAGGCTTATTCGTTGGGAACCGATGCCGTTGTTCCTGTGGGCATAGCATCCATCAGTGCTGATGGTACAGTGGTTGAGACTACCGATAAGACAGCTGCCCACGATATGCCGGGCTATGCCTATAGTGGTGGTTTCCTGTTTAGTGGCAAACTGGTCAGCGGGTATGGCAGCAACCATTATTTTGCACTGATAAAGAATAGTGATCACACTCGTCACGACTATTTCGTTACGGGCAAGACACTCGCCAGTCATAGTGCAGTAAAGCTGCCAGCCAAAGGCAATAGCAAGTGGCAGTCAGTAGGTAGTGGTCAATACATTGAGATGAAAAAAGGTGATACGAGTTTGGGGAAATGGTACACAGGCAATTTCTATGATAATGGAACGACGGCTACTTTGTGCTTGAATCCAGAGGATGCTGGTACAAAGTTGACCCATGCCAGTGCTATTGCGAGAACAGATTTCATGCTTCCGTCAAAGGACCAGTACGATGCCCTGATTACTAACTGCTCGTGGACCTGGCTTTCTATTCATGGTGTTTATGGTATGGTTGTTCAATCGGATACAGGCTTCCTGTTCTTCCCATCGTCCGATAATAACAGGTGCGACTATTGGGCTTCTACGCCATCATCAACAGATGGTTATTCATATACGCTTTACGTGAAACACGACTCAGACATTTGCAGAACTGAATATGATGATAATAACAAGGAATTTTTCGTGCGTTATCTAAAAAAAGAATAGTGTCTCGGTGGGACACTATTCTTCTTTCAGTTTCATGCTTTTGGCTTTGTCAATGCCCAAAGCATCTGTTTCCTCTTGCTGTTGTTGTTCTTTCTCTGCCTTGTTGGTAAGATAGCGCTGGTGACCTTCTTCTATCTCTTTCAACTTGTCTTCGTGCACTTTGTCACGCTTTTCAGTGAAGGTCTTGTCTACTTTCTCCACGGCTTCTTTCAGCTTGTCTACATCCTCCTTCTTCTCGTCGACGGAAAGGGTTGCTATCTCACCTTCGGCCTCTTTTTTCGCCTTTTCCATTTCTGCCTTACACTCATTGTAAAGCATGTTGACAGTCTGGTTCAGGACATCGTAGCGATTGTTGTCAACCTCAGGCATCGTCAGCAAGATGTATTCCACATCCATCTTTTGGTCATCGTCCATATCTATGCTCATCGTCTGACGCTCTTGCTTAAACTCTGGATGTGACTTCTTGATGCCCAGTTCTATTTGCATCAGGTCTTCTTCGTATTTGGGGAATACCATGAGACTAAAGTCGTCTTTTCTGGCTATATTACAAACGTCCTCAATACGCTTCGACTCTCCCTCTATCGCTATATTCACGGGCAGTAATGCAGCTTCTTCGGCCTTTACGCAAAGGTTCATATAGCGATAGTTCAATAATGCTACATAACCGGTCAAACGTTCCTTCAACTGGTCGTATTTACTGATAATACTTCTTTTCATATTCTAACTCTTAACTTCTCATTTTCACTTTTCACTTCTCACTTCTCCTTACATGCCGTCCTTGATATTCATCGACTTGAACGATTGTTTTGCTTCAACCTTATTCATCGTGAGATCAGTACCTGTGACGGCGTCTTTGAATTCTGTTTTACCCTTAACCTCGTTGCCGTCACTGCTCAGGTTCATCTTGCCGTCGGCCAGTGTTACTGAGGCTTTCTTCTCGCCCTGTTGTGCCTCGAAGGTCTTGTCGGCGCCTATTGCAATCTCCTCAGATGTGGCTTCAATCTTCTTGCTCTTGAAGTCCTTCGTCTCCATACCGGCAGTGATGGTCTCGGCCAGCAAGAGCAGCTTGCTGCCTTGTGCCACAGCCTTAGTCTTGGCGTTTCCACCGTCTACGTCATAGTCGACAGTCTCCATGGTGATGTTCTTCGACTTCATGATGATGTCGCCTTCAGCCTTGTAGCTACCTTTCTTGACGTGTCCGTCATCATCATGCTCCACGCCCGATGGTGATGCTGCCGACACTTCAATAGTCTTGGCGGCAATGCTTATCTTGCCGTTGGCAGCTAAGCCCTTCTCGTTATACTCCTCGTCCTTTTTCTCATAGTCCATCGCCTCAAGTGAGATCTCCTTTGACAGGATGGCAACAGACCCTGTAGCACTGACCTGCGAACCGTCCTTGTTGGCATTGCCGGTATCGATGGTAACATATTGTGATGTCAGGTCGAATGAACTGTCTTCTACCAGTGTGCCGTCTTCCTTCTCCATACCGATGCTCATACGTGGTGTGTGTACGTTGATGCCAGCACCAGGATTGGTCCGCAGCATACCGTCGCCGTCGCGGTTTAGGATGTCGATGCTCTCGCCTATAAGCGACAAAGAGGCACCTGTCGATTCCTTTTGGAAGGCATCACCAGTCTTGATGGCATTCTTCTCAGTTTCCAGCGCCGTAATTTGACGGGAGACCTCTGCCATTCGCGATACAGCTTGTACGAAGTCTGATGTAGCACGATATAATGCCGGTGTGATGTTCTCCACCTCTATTCTTATCTTCTCCATGTCGAGCATTTTTACACGGATGAGGTCATTGCTGCCATTTAAATCCTCTTCCTGATCCATCAGCTTTTTCAGGTCTTTGAAGAATTTGTCGATGTCCTTTTTGCTGTTGTCCGAGCGTTTCTTCAACTCGTCCTTCTGTTCCTTCAGGGCTTCAAGACGCTTCTCGACATTCTCCTTGTGGTGGTCAGCTGATGTGGCGGCCTCCACTTGCAATGTTTTGTCGGCATGGATACGGATGCCACTCTCACCCAGAATAGCGGGTTCCTCCGAGAAAGCATCTTTGGAGTCGCTGCTCTCAAGGGTGATAGCGCGAGCCTGACTGATGATGGCTGAATTTGGATAGACCACATCTTCCAGTCCGTCGATACCCGGGTCTACCGCTTTCTGCTGAATAATTGGAGCACGCTGGGTGATGGTACCACTCTTTCCTGTGCCCTCCACATTGATGGTACTGCCGCGAATAATCACTTTTCCGCTGCCTTTCAGCATACCGCTCTTGTCCACGTTGCCAATGACAATCTCTGGGGCAGAGATGACAATGCGCTCGTCGTCGGTAATGTACCTACCGCTGTCTAAGTGGTCGAAGATGTCGGTCTTCATCTGCTGCACGGCATCCTTCTGCTTGTGAATCTCTTCCAAGTCTTTTGAGACACTGTTCTGGAAGTTTTCCAACACTTTCTTCCATTCGTCGAATATATAATCCATAGCTTTTCTTAATTGTCACTTTTCACTTCTTACTTCTTACCTCTTACCTTTCACCTCTTCTATGCCTTCATGATCTCCCTTACTTTCTGGGAAGTTCCTTGAGACATGGCTGGTACGATTGATGGATCGTCTTGGACTGCAATCTTGGCATCCTTGATTTCCGATCCAAGTATCTTCGTAGAACCGCCGTCTGAGAATAGAATCTTTCCGCTCTTGTTGGAGCCGAATGCTGACCAGTCCTGCAAGTCATCAACGAGACTGCCTATGCTACCGAAGATGGCATCTGATGCGGCTTTGCTAACAACGTCCAATAGTGTGCTCTTACTTTCTTTATATACCTCTTGAATGCTGTCCACATACTTTTTCCAGTCATCCTCGCTATAGTCTGCTTCGAGGTCGGGAGCGGCCGGTATCTCACCTCCTACACCTTGGATGGCGCCTACTTTTTCGCGTGGCATCTTGAACACGTCATCTACCAGTTTGACAAAGTACCTTCTGCGTAGCAATCGCGTTTGTTTCGCGATGTCGTCGTCCTTGAAAGTGGCGTAGAATCGTCCAAGCATCTTCTTGTCCTTGGCGTGGAAATAGTGAGGTACTTCCATACCTTTCAGTACATTCCTTGCATCGTCGTCTATCAATACGTTGCCTTCAAGTAGATTGTTTACGTCCAGAGCCGACAATTGTACCAGATACCCCTGTATCAGTTTGACCTGTTGCAGGATGGCGTTACGCCTTTTCTCCTGCTCTTCCTTTATTGTGGTTTTACTCCGTGTATATACCTTCTTTTTCCTTTTCCCCCTTCCCACGACAACGTAGCCAGGAAAGAAGAATTGCGATACCTCTTGGTTTATCTCGTTGTCGGCCATCTCCTTGAGCATACCGGTGAATCCGACCAGGTTCTTCAGCGCTGCGTCGTCTGCCGAAGTGTTGCTCCACAGACTGTCGACAATATCCTCCCATTTCTTGCATGGCAGCTCCTCGGCGCCATTCTTTTTCCTTGTCGAGTCGTTGATTTTCTTTTTGAGTCCTTCTACCGCTACATGACAGTTATTATAGTTGTCGAAATACTTCCGGCAGAAGAGGTCGGCCACCATCGACACACCGTTGAACGTATCACGGATTCTCTTAAACGCAATGAGGGTTCGTACTTTCTTATTGTCATTACTAATGTCCATGAAAATGTTATTGATCTTGGTGACACGCTTCTCATAGGCATCTTCGGGATAGACCGTCTTACCCTTGCCCGCTTCAAGTGCCAGATAGCGGTTCGACTTCACCTGCAGTTTACCCTCCACAGGACGAATGAATACCTCGATGGTGTGTCGGAGCACGGAGATGTCGGCAAATCCTCCTACTAATGATGCCAGCTTCTTGGTGACCGCTTCTGCTACGGCAATGCCGAAGTTTGCACCCGTTGACTCGCCATAATCGGTGGTATACCACTTATTCTTGACGTTCTTGCCCGATACGAGTGTCAGGTTGTTGCCTGCCTCAATGGTCACGTTCTTGCCCTGAATCTTGACGTCACCATTAGGCGCACTGACGGTAATGCCCGTAAATGCTCCAATCTTCACGTCGCCATATGGCGAATTGATGGTGACGTTACGTCCATCGCTGCTACCCTTGATGCTGTAGATGCCGAATTTGTCCGTAATCTCTACAGACCCCTGAAGACTCTTACCTTCCTCAAAATCGAAGAATGTCTCACTCGGATAAAACCCTTGTATCATTTTCAGAGTTGGGCTCATGCCCGTTAGGAATGCCGTCATGCCTGCTCCTGAACCGTCTGTCATGAGGATAGACTGACCATAGGGCGTCACGTGTACGATATTGTTCACGCGAGTCGATACTGGTAACTCCTGACCTTTGATGGCCATTGCTCCCACGACGTATGGACGCTCCACGTTGCCGTTGACAAAGTCTACCAACACTTGTTCGTTCTCATAGTGACGATAGTAGGAGCCTGTTCCGTTGTTGCCGCCAGGATGGGCGAATGCCAGCCAAGGCGTGATGTCGCTCTTGTCGCTGGTCTGCCAAGGGAATTTCACACGGACTCTACCCTGTCGACTTGGATCGCTGACACCTTCTTTGGTGACGTATGCCAACTGGGGGCCGGAAGTCCGTATGTGTCCTGCCGGATGTAAGGCGGGATAGAAGCGGCTATCAGTTTCATTCTTTGCAATGGCCACGGCCTGATACACGGTCTTTCTGGTCTCCATCACTTCATCCTTTACCAGGATATTATTGATAATGTCTTTACTGTTTATCTGTACGACAATATATCTTTGCGCTTCACCATTGATGGTGATGACTTGTCCGAGCTTCAGGTCCTGATAAGTAGTGTCGAAGTCGATGGTGATAGTACCGTTAGCGGCATCGAGTTCACCTTTCAATACCTTAGCGTATAGTTCGGCATTGATATGTGGTTCGTAGGCCGAGAACTCGTTGTATTCATCACCAGTGCCATTGTAGTGTGCCTTTTTGACTTTAGTGATGTTGCTGTCTGAGTATTCATCGAAATATTGTTTGTTGAAATCGGCATTTTTCTCGTTTGACTTTTTTTCTGCCTGACCGTAGGCGATACCCTCATCAACGATGGTGTCCACCACAAAGTCGAATAGGTTTTTACCGCTTGATAATAGTTTGCCAACGGTGTTTGCAAACCAAATGCCTAACCCGTTGTCGGGGCTACTGTACATTTTTGCCAAAATCTGATCGTAACCGTCTTTCTTCAAATTGTTCGATAGTATGTGGTCGTCATAAGTCGCTTCGTCAGAATAGTGGCTGCCAGAAGTCTCACCAATGGCCTGTGAGTTGAGGTCGTTATAGGTGATGGTATCGTATGTCGTAATATTGTCTTTGTCGTCTAACGTTTCTTTTTCATCATAACCAATATGTAGTTTTTTCCCCTCAAAATAGAGAAATTCTCCCCATCTGTTACAGGTGCGTACAAGGAAGTCCCAGTAGCTCTCGTTATACTGTACGAGGTATGGGAAAATAGCCTCTTCGTAATTTTCGGTCGTCGACAATTGCTTCATTTTGCTGTAGTCGTATTCTACGGTATTGTTGCTGTTGTACGGCAATTTGAAGTTGTTCTTCTGTCCTTCGATGATGTCGCGTCCCAAACGCATGGAGATAAATGAACGACAGTCGGGAGCCAGCGTCATCAACTTGTCAGGACTATACATTTTCATCGTCACATACATGTTGCTCTTCTTGTAGCGCGGTATGATTTCGTGTACATAGTATCCGCTGCAGATGGTCTGGCTACTATATGCCAGACTCACCTCCGCCTTCTTGAATACCGTTTCCAGATCCGCCTTGCTGATTTTTGTCCATGATCCCGACGTGATGCTGAACTGTATGTCGGCAATGATTTCACCAGGGCTGTACATCTTCTTAGTGAAGTTGAGCGTGTTGATGCTCATCAGATAGGTCTTATTTCCGATGGTAATTTGGGTATTCTTATTGTCTTTGTTCAGATTTACCGTGCCATTTTTGCTTATTATAGTAAGCGTCAAAGAAATAATATCTGCCATAGTCGCTTTTTAGTTTTGATGAATAAATATACTGGTATAGTTTTTGTCTCGTCCGATGTAGGTCGTATTGAGCAACAGCAGTTTGATGTTAAGTAGCATCTGTTTGTCGTTAGGTTCATTGTTACTTGACGCGCTGTAGCTCTCGTCGATGCCTACCACATAGCCGTCGCATACCATACCATCTTCATAGTCGTTCAAACGTTCGTTCTGGTTGAAGGTGGCATTGAATAGGAACGAGAAGCAGAAGTGCTCATTACTTGGCAACATCTGGTAGAAAGGCTTGGCATCAGCAGTATCGTTCAGTCGGATGGTGAACTCCATCTCCACTGGTTGCGTGGGACCATAGGCCTCGCCTCTGTTGTTGCGCTCGCGTTGGCACTTGTAGTTCATCCATTGTATGGTGAGACACTTCTCCTGTAGCACGTTGGGCTGCTCCAAGATGCTCTCTGGTACTACCAGTGCCTTCAGTTCGTTGGAATATAGTCTTGTTGTCATAACCTTATACGCGTTTAATTTCTACATCGTCAATCTTTACTGTTTCCGCCTCGATGCCGAGTGTTAATATGCGACGGCGTGAGGAGTCTATGTCGTAAGTTTCAGAGAGGCTGAAACAGCGGGCATTTTCAAAGTAAACAATGTGCTCTGAAGTGCAGTCGGATGACGATACGGTGTTGGTTTTGATGACCACTCTGCCCTCTTGCAGTTCCATGGAGTCATACCATTCATAGAGGGTTAGGTCGTCGCGGCCTGGACAAATGACGCTGACTTCAAGCAGTTCTGAGCGCACTGGAGCCTCTGGACAGAAGCGGTTGTAGGGACGCTTATGGACGAAATGACAGTCGGACACAAGATATTGCTTGTGATACAGTCCGATACTGTTGTTTCCGAATTCTAATGCTGCAATTAATGCCATAATCTTAACGTTTTAATGTTCTTGTGCTGCAAAGATAGTACTTGTTGGTGGTTTGCAATCTATGTTTATGTAGATTATTTGCCAAGAAGTAGCGACACCCTATGTGTTTTGCGACAAAGTGGCTTCACGACCGCTTTGTATGTCGCGTCTTAGTATTCGAACGACGAGCCGCCTAAGAACTCACGCAGCAGTGAGGTGGGGGGTATCTGGTCCTCTGGGATAGGTCGGATGTAGCTCAGGAATTTGCGCAGACGGTAGGCCTCGGCATACTCAGGGCAATTCTCGGGCACTTCTTCCAATAGTGGTTCTGCCTGACGTTTGATAACGGCCAACTCGAAGAGCATGGCTGAGTTGAACATAGCGTCGGCATTCTCCTGGAATGGGAATATCCATTTGTTCTCACCGGCACGTACGGAGGGCCATCTGCGGATGGTTTCGCGGGCATTGACACCACGATATTTGTTGTCGCGGATGATGCGTCGCAACAGGCGGTTGTCTGTTGTTGGGATATAGTTGTGCGAATCGAGTAGGATAGTGGTCAGAGCCGAGGCATAGACGCGGAAAATCTGTTCCTCTGGAATCTGCGATGTCAACTCGGGATTCAGGGCATGGATGCCCTCAACGACCAGGATTTCCTTGCCTTTCAGTTGTAACTTCTTGCCGCTCCACTCGCTCTTGCCTTGTTGGAAGTTGTAGCGTGGCAGTTCCACCTCCTCGCCACGGAATAGGGCGTTCATCTGCTCGTTCAACAGCGGGATGTTCAGGGCGTGCAGGTGTTCGAAGTCGTAGTCGCCTTTCTCGTCACGCGGCGTCAGGTCTCGATCCAGGAAGTAGTCGTCGAGCGATATGCCTACCGGTTTGATGCCGTTCACAGCCAGTTGCACGCTGAGACGCTTGCAGGTCGTCGTCTTGCCGCTGGACGATGGTCCTGCTATCAATACCATCTTGATACCCTTTGTATGGGCTATCACGTCGGCAATCATGGCAATCTTCTTCTCCTGCAGGGCCTCCGAAATCTGTATCAGTTGCGACGAGTGGCCCTTGCTGACGACGTCGTTCAGGTCGCCTACATTACGAAGTCCTATGATGTCCTGCCACTGGTGGTGCTCCTTGAAGATGCCGAACATCTTGTCTTGACGGATGAATGCACCAAGTTTTGAAGGGTCGCTGGCAGTAGGGATGCGTAGCAACAGTCCGTCAAAATAGAATTCCAGTCCGAACAAGTATATCTGCGAGGTGTTGGTCAGCAGCGAACCATAGTAATAGTCCTGATAACCGTCCATGTCGTAGTATGTAGTGTAGAGGCGTCCTGTGCTCTGCAGCAGTTTTACCTTCGACTGTGCCCCCACCTTGTTAAACATCTCAATAGCTTCCTCCGTGGTTGTCTCATGACGATGGATAGGAATGCCGGCATCAATGATGTCCTGCATCTTCTGCCGCAGACTGCTGGCATCGTCAGGTGTCACGGGACGCCCTATCTGCAGGTCCACATAGTAGCCATTGCTGATAGGTATGTCGATACTCACTTTACAGGGGGTGCCTCCCGGTTCGTCGAACAGTTCGTGGGCAGCCTTACAAAGGATAAAAAACAATGTACGCGTGTATGCGCGAATGCCACTGGACGACGTGATGTCCAGAAACTCAACCTCTTTCTGCTTGTAGATGCGGTAGTGCATACCTTCTACTTTGTTGTTGACACGCGCAGAGATTGGACCGTGTGTCAGTGCCAGATCACTCAGCATGTAGGCATCTATCAGCGTGCAGCCCATAGGCACCTCTACGGTACGACCGTTGTTACGGATATGAATTTTAATAGCTTTTTCCATATATATTAGTCTTTAGTTACAAAAACAACGTTGCAAAAATAGGGAAAAAAAATGAAAACTGGATACGAAACGATAAAAAATTTCATGTCAAGAGCAACTTTTTGGCTGCGAGGTCACGTCTGACGTACCTTTTTTTACCACAGATTCCGTTTTTTATCTTTGCCGCAGATTCCGAAGACACCGTGTCTGGTTTTATTATTTGTCTGGGCACGAAAAAAAGTATATGATTTATTTGGAATCTTAAACATTATTTTGTATATTTGCACCCAAATCAAATCAATAAATATGTCTATTTGGGTTATTTTCACGCTTCTAGGCTCGCTGGCTCTGCTGATGTTCGGTATGAAGACCATGAGTGAAGCGCTACAGAAGATGGCGGGTCCCCAGTTGCGACACGTCTTGGGAGCTATGACTACCAACCGTTTTACAGGTATGTTGACAGGTACGTTGGTGACAGCTTCAGTACAATCCTCAACGGCTACGACGGTGATGACAGTCTCGTTTGTGAATGCAGGTCTCTTGACGCTGGCACAAGCCATCTCAGTCATTATGGGTGCCAACATCGGAACCACGCTGACGGCATGGATCATGTCAGCAGGTATGTCGTTCGACGTCAGCAGTCTGTCCTATCCGGCATTCTTCGTTGGTATCATCCTCATCTACCAGAAGAGGTACCGCTACATCGGCGACTTCCTGTTTGGTATTGCATTCCTGATATTCGCGCTGGCCGTCTTGCGTAAGACGGGGCAGGACATGCATTTGGGCGAGAACCAGGCCGTGCTCGATTTCTTTGCTTCGTTCGACCCCAACTCGTTCCTCACGACATTGATATTCCTTGTACTGGGTGGCATCCTGACGTTCTGCGTGCAGTCATCAGCCGCTGTGATGGCTATCACGATGATACTTTGCTCCAGTGGTGCCCTGCCCATCTATCAGGGTATTGCGCTGGTAATGGGTGAGAATATTGGTACTACTGTTACTTCGAACCTGGCGGCCATGTCGGCCAATACGCAGGCACGACGGGCGGCCTTGGCACACATGTTCTTCAACGTGTTTGGTGTCATCTGGATATTGTTTGTGTTCCGCCCGTTTATTGACATGGTGTGCGGATGGGTAGGCTACGATGTCGACATGCAGAAAGAGGTTGTTGGTGCTTCGGCCTATCTGGCCAACTCTGCCAAACTGAGTTTCGTATTGGCAGCCTTCCATACCTCGTTCAATGTCGTTAACACCTTTATATTGATATGGTTCATTCCACAAATTGAACGTTTTGTCTGCTGGGTCATCAAACCCAAGAAGGTTGACGAGGAAGAGGACTTCCGCCTGCATTTCATTACTGCAGGTTTCATGAAGACTCCCGAGCTCTCAGTATTGGAGGCCCAGAAGGAGATACAACAGTTCTCCAACCGCATGCAGCGTATGTTTGGCATGGTACGCGAACTGCTGACGCTGTCGTCCAGTTCTAACAGTAAGAAGGACAATCAGGCTGGCGACTTCAACAAGCTCTATACGCGTATCGAGAAGTACGAAGGCATTTCAGACAATATGGAGTTGGAGATTGCCAACTACCTGAATTCTGTGAGTGATGCCCACCTGTCAGACGATACCAAGGGTAAGATTCGTGCTATGCTGCGTGAGGTCAGTGAGTTGGAGTCTATTGGTGATGCCTGCTTTAATATGGCTCGCACCATCTCGCGTAAGTATAATGGCAAGGAAGACCACTTCATCGAGCGCCAGTACGATCACTTGCACCAGATGATGGAACTCACCGACCAGTCGTTGTCGCAGATGAACCGTTTGATGGGGGGCCGCAAGGAGACGTTCGATGTGAACCGTACGTTCAATATCGAGAACGAAATCAACAACTATCGTAACCAGTTGAAGTCGCAGAACATCACGGACGTCAACAATCGTGAGTACACCTATGCCGTTGGTACTATCTACATGGACTTGATCAACGAGTGCGAGAAGTTGGGCGACTATGTGGTCAATGTTGTCGAGGCTCGTATGGGAATTAGATAAGTGAAACCCACCCTCGGCCCCTCCCGAGCGGGAGGGGAGAGAAGGGAGAAGTGAATAGTGATAAGTGATAAAAAATAAAATACTATGCGGAAAATTTTATTAATGACAGTCGTTTTGTTGGCCTCAGTGCTGACGACGATGGCACAGGTGACGACCTCCAGTATCAATGGTAAGGTAGTGGCTGACGGTGAAGAGGTAATCGGAGCCACGGTAACGGCTAAGCACGTACCTTCTGGTACTGTTTATAATGCCGTAACCAACATCAATGGTCGCTATACCATTCAGGGTATGCGCGTAGGTGGTCCTTACGAAGTGACCATTTCCTACTTGGGGTTTAGAACCGAGGAAATCAAGAATGTTCAGCTGGCACTCGGTGAGGCCAGTACTTTCAATGTCACCATGCAGGAAGACTCGAAGGTGCTGGGCGAAATCGTGGTGACTGGTAAACAGACCATTGGCGGTTCGGGTGCAAGTACAAACTTCTCACTACAGCAAATTGAGAATGCACCAACGGTGAATCGTAATATCTATGATATTGCCAAGTTGTCGCCACTGGTTAACGTCAGCAAATACGGCGGTATCTCTATTGCCGGTACCAACAACCGTTACAACTCATTCCAGATTGACGGTGTGGTCAGCAACGACGTGTTTGGTCTGTCCAGCGATGGTACCAACGGCTCGATGGCTGGCGGTAACCCCATTTCGATGGATGCTATCGAGCAGGTACAGGTTGTAGCCTCGCCTTTCGATGTCCGTCAGAGCGGTTTCACGGGTGGTGCTATCAACGCTATTACCAAGTCGGGTACCAACAAGTTTACGGGTACGGCCTTTGGCTATTATACCAACGAGGATATGTACAGTCGCTGGAATCAGATGACTGGCAAGGAGGATAAGTTGACTGATCAGGCCGTCAAGACTTACGGTTTTACTATTGGTGGTCCGATTATCAAGGACAAACTGTTCTTCTTCGGAAGTGTTGAGCGCAAGGAACGCTCGTATCCCGCATCTTACTATGCAGGCATGGATGGCTACTTCATGACCACCGAGTTGGCTGCAGCCATTGCTAAGCGCTATTATGAGATAACAGGTATCCAGGAAAGTTGGGGTCGTCCTGACAACGAGACCAAGAGTACCAGCATTATGGCTCGTCTGGACTGGAACATCAGTAATAAGACGAAGTTGACCCTGCGTTATCAGCATAACCGTGGCGACAAGGATAACGCGTCGTCGGGTAATTACTCGTTCTATTTCAGCAACAGTTTACACAAAATCAGCAACCGTACCAACTCCTTTGTTGCTGAGTTGACGTCGCACCTGAGCGATCAGTATTACAACGAGCTGCGTGTCAGCGGCAACTTCGTACGCGACCATCGTGACGTGCCCTATCAGGGACCGACGCTGTACATCACGAATGGTGAGAAAGACTACGACGTAACCACTAATACCTTCACCCAGTCGGGAACCAACTCCGTGAACATCGGTACAGGCTATCAGGCAGGTATCAACTTCGTCGACCAGGACATCTGGACCGTTGAAGACAACCTCTCCATCTATAAGGGTAACCACACCATTACATTAGGTACACACAACGAGTTCTACAACATGAAGAACGGCTTCTTTACCTATGCTAACGGTCAGTGGAATTACACAGGCGGTTTCACGTCACTCTTCAACGATACGCCAAACCTGTGGCAGTGGAACCATGCTGACGAAGCCATCACGGGTACCCGCGAGTGGGGCGCTCCTATGAAAGCAGGTCAGTTGGGCTTCTATATTCAGGACAAGTGGGATATCAATACCAATCTGCAGGTCACACTCGGTCTTCGTGTCGATGCTCCCGTCTACTTCAATAGTCCTTCATGGAACTCTGAATTTAACCTTTCTGAATATGGTATCCAAAACGACGTGCTGGTAGGCCGTCGTCCCAAGACGTCCCTGATGTTCTCTCCGCGCTTAGGTTTCCGTTTCTTCATGGACGATGACCACAAGTATCAGCTGCGTGGTGGTGTCGGCATCTTCAACGGTCGTGCGCCATTCGTATGGCTTGAGAATGCCTGGGCCAACACTGGTATCGAGAAGAAGGGTACCACCATCCGCGTCAATGTACCGACGTTTGGCCAGTATGGTGGCAAGACACCTGCCGAGACAGCAGCCTCTGCCGCTGGTACATCTTCCAAGCCTGACATCAACACGGTTGACCGCAACTTCAAGTTCCCGCAGGTGTTGCGTGCTAACCTGGCCTTGGAGAGCATGTTGCCTGGTGACGTGAAGATGACTTTGGAGGGTATGTTCTCGAAGAACCTCAACAACGTATGGTTCGAGAACCTCGCTATTAAGGACAATGGTGTTACCGTCTTCGCTGTCCCCAGCTATGCCAACTCGGCTATTCCTTACTACTCGTTCGATACCGGTGGTTACAACAGTGTGGTTAACATGACCAATACCAACAAGGGCTACAGCTATCAGCTGACAGCACGTATCGAGAAATCGTTTGACTTCGGCCTGAGCCTGATGGCCAACTATACCTTCGGCCACTCTTTTGCACTGAACGAGGGTGGTGCCAGCCAGGCACTCTCTAACTGGCAGCAGTATCTATGCAAGGATCCTAACAGACAGGAATTGGCATATTCTACCTTCGACGTGCCTCACCGCTTCATGGCACAGATTGGCTACGACTCGAAGCGCTATGGTGGTGGTCTCTTCCAGACTCACGTATCGCTGACCTACAATGGTGTCAGCGGTATGCGCTATAGTCTGACGATGGATACGGGCAGCAGCCCCTCGTACAACGGCGACAGCCGTTCAGGCAACACTCTGCTATACATTCCCACTGATGCTGAGCTGGAAGCTATGAACTTCAGTTCAAAGGCCGACAAGCTTAAGTTCAAGGATTGGATTGAGAACGACGAGTATGCCAGTGAGCATCGTGGTGAGTTTGCCGAGCGCAACTCGAACCTGGCTCCTTGGGAGAACCAGTTTGACCTGCACATCGCTCAGGATTTCTTCTATCTGAAGAATCGCGGCAGTAAGATTTCGTTGGTATTCGATATCCTGAACGTCGCCAACCTGCTGAACCACGACTGGGGCACCTGCTATAGCAATACCACTGCTTGTCAGATTCTGAGAGTTGATGCCGTCAAGGATGACAAGGCAGGCAACAAGTACGGTGTGTTCAGCTTTGCAGGTCAGGGCATGCAAATCAACAACATTGCCAGCCGTTGGCACATGCAGTTAGGCTTGCGCGTCACATTCTAAGATTAAATAGAATTGTCAACATATAAAATGGCGGTGCTCACAATTAAGGGCACCGCTTTTTTGTGGCAAATGTAAAAAATATATAATATTATATATGTACGCGCGAGAGATTGAAAGAAATGTGTTACTTTTGCATACTCATTTAAAAAGGATAATACAAATAATCATAAACGATTGTATTGAATGATGAAACTTAGAAAACTATTCGTGGCTGCACTGATGCTGATGAGCACAGTAGCCGTGGTGGCACAGAATGCTATGCAGTTGCCATCGATTCCTGTTGATCCGGATGTACGTATGGGCAAACTGGATAACGGACTGACTTATTACATTCGTCACAACGCATGGCCTGAACAGCGTGCAGAGTTCTACATCGCCCAGAAGGTGGGCTCGATTCAGGAGGACGACAACCAGCGTGGTCTGGCTCACTTCCTGGAGCACATGGCCTTCAACGGTTCGAAGCACTTCAAGGGCAACGAGATGCTGCGCTGGTGTGAGAGTGTGGGCGTGAAGTTTGGTACTGACTTGAATGCATATACATCGATAGACCAGACGGTATATAACATCAGTAATGTACCCACGACGCGCGAGGGCATTGTGGACTCCTGTCTGCTAATCCTGTTTGACTGGGCCGATGGCTTGCTCTTGGAACAGGAGGAGATAGAGAAGGAGCGTGGCGTGATTCACGAGGAATGGCGTCTGCGTACTTCGGCACAGATGCGTATGCTGGAGCGTGACCTGCCCAAACTGTATCCGAACTCGAAGTACGGCCATCGCATGCCTATCGGTCTGATGGAGATTATCGACAACTTTGAGCGTCCGTTCTTGCAGGCTTACTACGAGAAGTGGTATCGTCCGGATAATCAGGCTATCATTGTGGTGGGCGACATCGATGTGGACAAGGTGGAGCAGAAAATCAAGACGTTGTTCTCACCCATCGTGCTACCTGAAAACCGCGCACTGGTGACGACATACCCCGTGCCCGACAATAACGAGGCCATCTACGTTATCGACAAGGACAAGGAACAACCTTATAACATTGTGGAGATGCTGATGAAGCACGAGACGTTCCCCGATTCACTGAAGGGTAATCTGGCTTACATCCTTACCAGCTATATGAAGAATGCTGCCATGAGCATGCTGAACGACCGCCTGAAGGAGTTTGCCGAGAAACCTGAAAGCCCGTTCCTGCAGGCTTCTGTAGGTGATGGCAACTATCTGCTGTCGCGTGGCGTTGATGCCTTTGATATGGCTATCCTGCCCAAGGACGGCCAAACCGAGGCTGCCATGAAGGCTGTGCTGACGGAGGCCCGTCGTGCTGCTGAGTTCGGCTTTACGCCTACGGAGTACAGCCGTTTCAAGGCCAACTATACCAGTAATCTGGATAAGCAGTATTCAAATAAGGACAAGCGCTACAATTCGCAGTTTGTGTCGAGCTACGTGCAGCACTTCCTGAACAACGAGCCCATTCCCAGCATCGACTTCACGTATCAGACCATGAAGCAGCTAGTGCCCGCCTTGCCCATCGACGGTGTGAATATGGTGATGAAGGAACTGGTAAGTCCGTCAGACACCAATTTGGTGGTGGTGAACTTCAACAACGAGAAAGAGGGTGCTGTTTATCCGACGGAAGACGGTATGAAGCAGGCTATTGCTCAAGCCCGTGCTGCCCATCTTGAAGCCTACGTGGACAATGTGAAGGACGAGCCGCTGATGACGACGCTGCCCAAGCCTGGCAAGATTAAAAAGGAAGTGAAGAACGATAAGTTCGGCTATAGCGAGCTGACGCTGTCGAATGGTGTGAAGGTGGTGCTGAAGCAGACCGACCTGAAGAAAGACCAGGTGTTGCTGCGTGCCGAGGGCTTCGGTGGTGAGGCACTGTATGGCGAGGAAGAACTGCCCAACTTGAGAATGTTCGGTGACGTGATAGAGGCCAGCGGTCTGGGTAACTTTTCGCATACCGAACTGGAGAAGGCTCTGGCAGGTAAGATTGCCAGTGCATCGATGTATATGAGTAACTATCGTGAGCATGTCAGTGGCAGCTCGACGCCCAAAGATGTAGAGACCATGCTGCAGTTGGTATACCTCTATTTTACCAACATCAACAAGGATCAGAAGTCGTTTGACAACCTGATGCAGACCATGGAGGTATCACTGAAGAACCGTCTGCTGCAGCCTGAGAACGTCTTCTCTGACTCGCTGACGCTGACACTGGGCAACCACCATCCGCGTGTGAAGCCGATGACGGTAGATGACCTGAAGAAGGTCAACTACGACCGCATCCTCGAGATGGCCAAGGAGCGCACGGCCAATGCCGCTGCCTACACCTTCACTATCATCGGTAACTACGATGAGCAGACCATCCGTCCACTGGTTGAGCAGTATCTGGGTTCGCTGCCCTCACAGAAGAAGGTGCAGAAGGGTAAGTTCATTGATACTGACTTCAGGGGTAAGGTGGTGAACGACTTCAAGCACAAAGCTGAGACACCTAAGGCTATTGCCGTTATGGTGTGGTATTCGAAGAAGGTGCCTTACAATTTGGAGAACTCTGTCAAGGCCTCTATTGCCGGTCAGATTCTGTCAATGGAATATCTGAAGAAGATACGTGAGGATGCCAGTGCTGCCTACACCGTTGGTGCCAGCGCCAGCATGAGCCGCGACGACTTCGAGAAGAATGCCACCATCTACGTCTACTGTCCCATGAAGCCCGAGAAGGCTGACGTGGCCTTGCAGATTATGCGCGACGAGGTGAGTAACATGGCGAAGACGTGCGATGCCGACAAGTTGGTAAAGGTCAAGGAGTACTTGCTGAAGAACCATGGCGACCAGCTGAAGCAGAACAGCTACTGGCTGGGACAGATCAACAGCTGGCGCAAGTGGGGCATGGACTTCCATACCGACTATGAGAAGGTGGTGAATGCGCAGACACCTGAAAGCATTGCTGCATTCGTGAAGGAGGTGCTGAAGGCAGGTAATAATGCCGAGGTCATCATGATGCCGGCCGAGTAATCAATTATAGGTAAAAAACATAAAACGGTCTGCTTTTAATAAGATGCAGGCCGTTTTATTTTGCTATGTCGTAAAAAGTGTGTACCTTTGCACCCAAAATTTTAATTATGAGTTATTTATTTTCATCAGAATCAGTATCAGAAGGCCATCCCGACAAGGTGGCCGACCAGATAAGTGACGCTATTTTGGACCAGTTTCTGGCCTATGACGCGTATGCCCGCGTGGCTTGTGAGTCGTTTGTTACCACGGGTCAGGTGGTTATCATGGGCGAGGTGCGTAGCGAGGTGTATATCGACCTGCAGACCATTGCCCGTAACACCATCAAGAAAATAGGCTATACAAAGGCCGAATACCAGTTCGACGGCAACTCATGCGGTATTCTGACTGCCATCCATGAGCAGAGCGACGACATCAATCGCGGTGTGGACAATGGCGACGAGGACGAACAGGGTGCCGGTGACCAGGGCATGATGTTCGGCTATGCCACCAACGAGACGGAGAACCTGATGCCTGTCTCGCTCGACTTGGCACACCTTATCATGCGTACGCTGGCCGACATCCGTAAGGAGGGTAAAGTCATGACGTACCTGCGTCCGGACTCAAAGAGTCAGGTAACCATCCAGTATAGCGATGCAGGTATTCCTGAGCGTATTGATACCATCGTGGTGTCGACGCAGCACGACGAGTTTGACGAGGAAGAGAAGATGCTGGCAAGGATCAAGGACGACGTCATCAACATCCTGATTCCGCGCGTCAAGCAGCAGATTCACTCTGAGACGGTGTTGTCGTTATTCGGCAACGACATCAAATACTACGTCAACCCCACGGGTAAGTTCGTCATTGGTGGCCCTCATGGGGACACGGGTCTGACGGGGCGTAAGATAATCGTTGACACCTATGGTGGCAAGGGTGCCCATGGCGGTGGTGCCTTCTCGGGCAAGGACTCGTCGAAGGTTGACCGTTCGGCAGCCTATGCAGCCCGTCATATCGCCAAGAATATGGTTGCTGCCGGTGTGGCTGACGAGATGCTGGTACAGGTAAGTTATGCCATCGGTGTAGCCAAACCCATGAATATCTATGTGAACACCTATGGTCGCAGCAATGTCAATATGAGTGACGGCGAGATAGCCAAGAAGATCGAGACGTTGTTCGACCTGCGTCCCAAGGCCATCGAACGTTCTTTGAAACTGCGCCAGCCCATGTATCTGGAAACGGCAGCCTACGGCCACATGGGTCGCAAGTGCGAGGTGGTGAAGAAAACCTTTACCAGTCGTTATCACGAGACAAAGACCATTGATGTCGAACTGTTTACATGGGAGAAATTGGACCGTGTAGACGATATCAAGCGTGCTTTCAACCTCTAAGCAATGGCATTGCAGCAAGATAGCATAGACACCTTGCATCTGCCTATTCCTACAAAGGGATATAGCCTGCTTGACGTGCAGTTGCCGCAGTATTATCGTGAGGGATTCTTCTCGAAGGATACGCTCTTCCACCCTGAACTCCCTGGAGGGCGCTATGGTGTGGCGGGTGACCCCGTGCCCTACAATATCCATAATGATAGTATCATTACCTCGATACTGCTGGGATTCTTTATCCTGATGGTCATCGCCTATGCTAATACGCATGAGTTTGTGACCCGTCAACTTAAGAAATTCTTCTATGTACCCGGCGAGGGAACCATGGAGATTACTGAGACGGGTACTGAGTTGCGTATCCAGTTGTTCATGGTGCTGCTGAGTAGTGTCTTGTTGTCTCTGCTTTACTATTTCTATGTCATACATTTCGTTGGCGATACCTTTATATTGAACTCGCAATACCTGCTGATTGCCATCTATTTGGTAATGATGGTAAGCTACTTTATGGCGAAGTGGTGGCTCTATACTTTGGTCAATACAGTGTTCTTTGGAAGTAAAAAGAACAGACATTGGTTGAAGACCATATTGTTCATATCATCTATGGAGGGGGCGGTGTTCCTACCTGCCGTGTTGTTACAGGCTTACTTCGATATGACGGAGAAAAATGTCGTTATTTATTTTGTAATTGTGCTGATTTTTGTTAAAATACTGACATTTTTTAAGTGTTACGTAGCCTTTTTCCGAAGAAATGTCGTTAAATTACAAATTATTTTGTACTTTTGTGCCCTCGAAATGGTACCTTTGCTTGCTTTTTGGGGCGCATTGGACTATGTGACAGACAGTTTGAAAATAAATTTATAGGCCAAAAACATGATAAAGAAGATTCTGGTATCCCAGCCTAAACCATCGAGCGAGAAGTCGCCCTACTACGACATTGCTAAGAGATTTGACGTAGATCTGGTGTTCCGTCCTTTTATTAAGGTAGAGGGTATTACAGCCAAAGAGTTTCGCACGCAGAAAGTGAACATTCTGGACTATACGGCTATTGTGTTTACTTCGCGCCATGCCATCGACCACTTTTTCACACTGGCCAAGGAGTTGCGCGTAGCTATTCCTGAGGACATGAAGTATTTCTGTGTCACAGAGACCATTTCACTCTACATTCAGAAGTATGTGCAATACCGTAAGCGTAAGGTATTCTTTGGAACAACAGGCAAGATTGACGACTTACTCCCCACTATGGTAAAGCATAAGACAGAGAAATACCTCATTCCGATGAGTGACGTTCATAACGATAGTCTGGCACAGTTGCTCGACAGCAAGAAGCTGAGCCATCAGGAGTGTGTGATGTATCGCACCGTCAGCAATGATTTCACACCCGAGGAAGTCAAGACCTTCGATTACGACATGCTGATATTCTTCAGCCCTGCCGGTATCGAGTCACTCACAAAGAACTTCCCTGACTTCAAGCAAGGTGATATTGCTATTGCCACTTTCGGACCTGCTACGGCTCAGGCCGCTCGTGATGCAGGTTTGCGCCTCGATATTGAAGCACCGTCAGAGAAATATCCTTCCATGACGGGTGCCTTGCAGCACTACTTGCTGACCATCGAAGACTAATATCGGTTAACGGTTATCGGTTAACGGTAATTGGTTCATGGTTAACGGTACACGGTTTACGTTCCGGAAACGGGAGCGCATGGTCAGCCTCAAGCTGATAGAGTCGCTCTTTGGAGACGGTTGCAGCCAGTCTGTGGCTGCTTTTCCGTTGAGGGCTGTTTACATGCTCTCAGAGCGTCAGACAGGCGATGCTCCCGTACAGTTGCTGATTAGTGTGCCCAAGAAGCGATTTAAGCATGCTGTCGACCGTAATCGGGTGAAACGTCAGGTACGTGAGGCCTTTCGTCAGCATAAAGACCTGTTGTGGCAGAACGTGCCCGAGGAACAGTGTCTGCTCTTGGCATTTATCTGGCTGTCTGACGGGCATCGTCCCTCGAAAGAGATTGAAGGACGTATCGTTACTTTGATGCGGCGGATTGGTGAGAAACTTAATTCGTGAAATCCGTGAGATTCGTGTTCCGAAAAATAATGCGTCTCATGTCCTGGCTGCTGGTGTTGCCTATCCGCTTCTACCAGATATGCATATCCCCATTGTTGGGACCCTCGTGCCGCTTCACGCCCACCTGTTCAGAGTATGCCCGTCAGGCCATCATGAAGCACGGACCCTTCAAAGGCCTCTACTTGGCCATCTGGCGAATACTTAGATGCAATCCTTGGGGAGGTAGTGGCTATGACCCGGTACCGTAGTATTATTGTTTACAGTTTACGGTTTACAGTTTACAGTTGATTAGTAATAATAAATATAGTATATGAAAAAGAATTTTGTAGAAGAACTGAAATGGCGCGGCATGCTGGCACAGATGATGCCTGGCACGGAAGAGTTGCTCCAGAAAGAATTGGTTACTGCCTATCTGGGTACTGACCCCACAGCAGACTCTCTGCACATCGGTCATCTTTGCGGTATCATGATGTTGCGCCATCTGCAGCGTTGTGGTCACAAGCCCATCATCCTCGTAGGCGGTGCCACAGGTATGATTGGCGACCCCAGCGGTAAGTCGCAGGAGCGCAATCTGCTGAACGAAGAGACGCTGCGTCACAACCAGGAGTGTATCAAGCAGCAGGTGTCCAAGTTCCTTGATTTTGAGTCGAAGGACGAAAATGCTGCAGAGATGGTCAACAACTATGACTGGATGAAAAACTTTACGTTCCTTGATTTTGCCCGTGAAGTAGGTAAGCATATTACCGTCAACTACATGATGGCCAAGGACAGCGTGCAGCAGCGTCTGAACGGTACAGCTCGTGATGGATTGTCGTTCACGGAATTCACCTACCAGCTGTTGCAGGGCTACGACTTCCTGTACCTCTACCAGCATAAGAACTGCAAACTGCAGTTAGGTGGTAACGACCAGTGGGGTAATATCACTACGGGTACTGAGCTCATCCGTCGTACGTTGGGTTACGAGAACGAGGCCTTTGCCCTGACCTGTCCGCTGATTACCAAGAGCGATGGTAAGAAGTTTGGTAAGACCGAGTCTGGAAACATCTGGCTCGATCCCAAGCGCACCACACCCTATAAGTTCTATCAGTTCTGGCTGAATGTCAGCGACGACGATGCCGAGAAGTATATCAAGATCTTTACTTCTTTGGAGAAAGACGTCATCGATGCCCTCGTTGAGGAACACAAGCAGGATCCCGGTCGTCGTGTACTGCAGAAGCGTTTGGCTGAGGAGGTGACAGTGATGGTACACTCGCAGGAAGCCCTTGATGCTGCTATTGAGGCCAGCAACTTGTTGTTTGGCAAGGCAACCAAGGAAGGACTTGAGAAGCTGGACGAGCAGACATTCCTCGATGTCTTCGACGGCGTGCCACAGTTCGAGATTTCCAAGGACCAGCTGGGTCAGCCCGCTATCGAGTTGTTTACTACTGTCGCTCCCGTGTTCCCATCTAAGGGTGAGATGCGTAAGATGGTGCAGGGTGGTGGTGTCTCGCTGAACAAGGAGAAGCTCACCGACCAGAATCGTGCAGTCACTGCCGATGACCTCATCGACGGCAAGTACCTCCTGGCTCAAAAGGGCAAGAAAAACTACTATCTGCTCATAGTCAGATAACTGATAGCTGATAGGTGAGCTTGCAAGGTAATCATATTTTCTAATTACTAATTGCTAATTTCTAATTAAAAATTTGGCTGTATGCCAAAAAATGATTACCTTTGCACCCGCTTACAGCACGGATGTCCAATGGTGTAATGGTAGCACAACAGGTTTTGGTTCTGTTTGTGGTGGTTCGAATCCGCCTTGGACAACAAATACTATTCTTAAAAACAAACTATTATGGCAAACATTTTTTCTTTGGAAGGTAAGAATGCCTGGATTACTGGAGCATCTTACGGTATTGGATTCAACATTGCTAAGGCTTTCGTAGCTGCAGGTATTAAGAACATCATTTTCAACGACATCAATGAAGCCGCCTTGCAGCGTGGTCTGGACAACTACAAAGAAGCTGGTATCACCAATGTAAAGGGTTATGTCTGCGATGTGACGGACGAGAATGCTGTAAAAGCTCTGGTTGAGAAGATTCATGCCGAGGTGGGACAGATTGACATCCTTGTCAACAATGCCGGTATCATCAAGCGTATTCCCATGCACGAGATGAAACGTGCCGAGTTCCAGCAGGTCATCGATGTTGACTTGGTGGCTCCTTACATCTGCTCATCAGCCGTTATTCCTGAGATGATGGAGCGCAAGGAGGGTAAGATTATCAATATCTGCTCGATGATGTCTGAGTTGGGTCGTGAGACGGTTTCTGCATACGCTGCTGCTAAGGGTGGTCTGAAGATGCTGACCCGTAACATATGCTCAGAGTATGGTGAATACAACATCCAGTGTAATGGTATTGGCCCGGGATATATTGCTACCCCACAGACAGCACCTCTTCGTGAAAGACAGCCTGATGGCAGTCGTCATCCGTTCGACAGCTTTATCTGCGCAAAGACACCTGCTGGTCGCTGGCTCGAACCAGAGGAACTGGGTGGTCCCGCCGTGTTCCTGGCTTCTCATGCTTCTGACGCTGTCAATGGCCATGTGCTGTATGTCGACGGCGGTATTCTCGCCTACATCGGCAAGCAACCTAAATAAGGAGTCAGAGTTCTGACACGTGGAACGTAACAAAGAAATATATAAAGTTACGATTATAGGAGGAGCAGTCAACATGTTGTTGCTGCTCTTCAAATTTATAGCAGGTTTCGTGGGGCATAGCGCTGCCATGATGGCTGATGCCATACACTCACTGTCTGACTTCCTGACGGATATCGTTGTGCTGCTCTTTGTGCGCATCAGTGGTAAACCGCAGGATAAGTCGCACGACTACGGCCATGCCAAATACGAGACGCTGGCTATGACACTGATAGGTGTCGCGCTGTTGCTGGTGGCTGTAGGTATCGTGTATCATGGTGTGGTAGCTATCCATTTCTGGGCGACAGGCGGACAGCTGACAGCCCCAAGATTATTGGCTTTGTGGGCTGCCTTGCTATCGATAGCCATGAAAGAGGGCGTTTACCGCTATTCCATGATGAAAGCTCGCCAACTCAATTCTCAGGCTGTAGAGGCCAATGCGTGGCATCATCGCAGCGATGCATTGTCGTCAATAGGTACGGCATTGGGTATTGGCGGAGCCATCTTCTTAGGACAACGGTGGGCCGTGCTCGACCCGGTGGCATCGGTCATTGTGGGCTTGTTTATTGCCAAGGTGGCTATTTTCCTGTTACGTGATGGTATCGGTGATCTGATGGAACAGTCGTTACCTGATGAGGTAGAGAATGAAATTCTTCAACTGGCAGCATCGGTGTCTGGTGTGGATAAACCTCATGAATTGAGGACGCGAAGGATTGGCAATCATTATGCCATCGAGTTGCATATTATGATGGATGGTGACATGTCTCTGCGTGAGGCACATGATAAAGCCTCAGAGGTGGAGGACCTGTTGCGGAGCCGTTATGGCGACGAGACGCACGTGGCCGTTCATGTGGAACCAAAATAAATACAGGCTACCATTAGGCAGCCTGTATTTATTTTTTATTTACAAAAGTGCTTACTTAACAGCCTCGGCGAGCTCAGCACCAGCCTTGAACTTAGCAACCTTCTTAGCAGCAATCTTAATCTTCTGCTTGGTAGCGGGGTTGATGCCTTCACGAGCGGGCTTCTTAACTACATCAAATGTACCGAAACCTACGAGTTGAACCTTGTCACCCTTCTTCAGAGCACCCTTGATAGCCTCTACGGTAGCGTCGAGAGCCTTCTTAGCGTCAACCTTTGTCAAACCAGCACCTTGTGCAATCTTCTCAATTAATTCTGTCTTGTTCATAATTTTGTTGTTTTAAAAAGTGAATATAAATGGTTTAAGTCATTTTTCTGATGCAAATATAAGAGAATCCTTTGATAAAACAAACAAAAAAGCGAAAAAAATTAATTTTTTCATGAAAAAAAGTTGTATATAACCCATTTTTGTGCATTAAAACGGATATTTTTCGTAATTTTGTGCGCGAATAGCGAGAAATAGTTGAATATCGTTTAAATGGTAAATCGGTAAAAAGTAAATGCAAAGATGAACAATATACCCACAATGACCAAGAATCTGTTGATAGTGAATGTCCTGGCATTCATTGCTACTTTTGTGTTTGAACGCAGTGGTATTGACCTGACGAGAATGTTGGGGCTGCACTTCTTCTTGGCAAGTGAATTCCATATCTACCAATTCATCACATATATGTTCCTGCATGGGGGCTTTACGCATATTCTGTTTAATATGTTTGCCCTATGGATGTTCGGTTCGGTGATAGAGCGTGTATGGGGTCCAAAGAAATTCCTTTTTTATTACATTTGCTGTGGCGTCGGTGCTGGCTTTACTCAGGAATTGGTACAATATATCACTTATTCGATGGAGGGTATTGCTGCCTATCAGTATGTGAATGCCGGTGGCGTGCAGATGACAACAGATGCCTATATCAATCTGTGGACAACAATAGGTGCCTCGGGTGCGGTGTATGGTATTCTGTTAGCTTTCGGCATGATATTCCCCAACGAACGGCTGTTTATCATTCCTTTCCCATTTCCCATCAAGGCCAAATGGCTCATCGTGGGTTACATTGCTATCGAACTATTCTCGGCCATGAGTGGTCCTGGCGATGGTGTGGCTCACATGGCACACTTGGGTGGTATGTTGTTTGGCTTCCTGCTTATCCGCTATTGGCAGAAGCATCCTGACTCGTCGGCAGGCTTTGGCAGGAGTAGGGGACAGGAGTTCTTCGATAATCTGAAACGTAAGTACGATGCACGTCAGAACCAACAGCACATGAAGGCTGAGCATACGTCAGTCCCTCGTCGTGAGACCGATGAGGAGTATAATGCCCGTCAGCGAAAGAATCAGGAAGAGGTAGATGCTATCCTTGATAAGATTCGTAAGAGCGGATACGATAGTCTGACTAAAGAGGAAAAGAAGAAACTGTTTGATCAGAGCAGGAATTCGTAATTCCATTATTTTGATATCTCGTGATTAAGCAACTGAAGAAATTTACCGTCCAAATGATTGCCGGAGCCAATGTGGCTACGGCTGTATCCATGTTGTTGGTGGGCTATAGCGACAGACTTAATCCTGCCGATCATCCGCTGCTGTCAACATTGGGTATGGCGTTCCCCTTCTTCCTGTTGGTCAACTTCGCTTTCCTGTTTGTTTGGTTGATTTTTAAGTGGCGCATGATATGGATATCTGTCATGGGCTTTGTGTGCGCGTATGTACCTATTAATATATACATGCCACTCAACGCCAGACAGGATATCCCCGAAGGTGCCCTGAAGTTATTGTCATATAATGTGTGCACTTATGGCGGCAACTATAAGTATGAGCAAGGCTTCGAGACGGTGTTAAAGTATCTGGTCGGGCAGGAGCCTGATATTATCTGTATTCAGGAGGATGTGGACACCTGGCGGCGCTATGTGTTTCAGGAATACAAGAAACACTGGGCCTATAACGATACCATGGTAATAGCCAACAACCCTCAGAGTCTCAATGCACTGGGTATTCATACGCGCTTCCCTATCATCAAGCGTGAACGTATCAAATATACCTCGATGGCTAACGGCAGTGTGGCTTGGTGGCTCAAGGTGGACGACGATACGCTGGTGGTGGTGAATAATCATTTTGAGAGTTGTCATCTCAATAGTGATGACCGTGCCCAGTATCGCCAGATTATCAAAGGCGAGATGCCGAGAGATTCAGCCCGTACGGAGTCGAAGCTATTGTTAATCAAGTTGGCTGAGGCTAATGCTGCCCGCTCCAATCAGATCAGGGCCGTACTACAGTATGTGGAAGAGCACAGTCAATACCCCGTCATTGTGTGTGGCGACTTCAATGACAACCCTCTTTCTTATTCACGGCATGCGATGGCCCAGCGGCTGACGGACTGCTTCCGAGAGACTGGCCGTGGTATCGGTTTGTCATATAATCAGAAAGCCTTCTCGTTCCGCATCGACCATATTTTCTGTTCACAGCAACTGCAACCCTATAACTGCAAAATTGACGACGAAATGGACGCAAGTGACCATTATCCGATACTTTGTTGGTTAAAAATGACGGGAAAATAAAGAAAAAAGAACGAAAATTGCAGATAAATTTCGGTATGTGAAGAAAAATGAGTATATTTGCAGGCTAAAATAGCAGAATCATAAATTAAAACAATATAACTAACAAAATGCAAAACAAAGGAATTGTAAAATTTATTGCAGTCGTTTTGATTCTCGTGTGCTGCTTCTACCTTTCCTTCTCATTCGTAACACGCCATTACGAAAGTAAGGCTGCTGCCATGGGTGAGGAGGCTGGTCAGGAGTTCCTCGACTCAATCATGAACGAGAAAGTGTACTGCGGAATCTATTCTTTCAAGCAGTGCCGTGAGATGGAGATTGGCCTGGGTCTTGACCTGAAAGGCGGTATGAACGTGATTCTTGAGGTGTCTGTACCCGACGTTGTCGATGTGCTGGCTGACCACAAGACCGATGCTACCTATCGCAAGGCTATGGAAGATGCCAAGAAGGAAGAGGAGACAAGTCAGGATGACTTTATCTCCCTGTTTATCAAACACTGGAAGAAGAATGCCAACGGACGTCCCTTGGCTGCTGTGTTTGCTACCCAGCAGATGAAGGGCAAGGTCAGCACCCAGTCAAGCGACTCTGAGGTTGAGAGCGCGCTGCGAACTGAGGTGCAGTCGGCTGTTGACAACTCGTTCAACGTGGTACGTAACCGTATCGATAAGTTCGGCGTTGTTCAGCCTAATATCCAGAAGCTCGAAGGTCAGTCAGGCCGTATCATGGTCGAGATGCCTGGTGTGAAGGAGCCCGAGCGTGTTCGTAAGTTGTTGCAGGGTTCTGCCAACCTCGAATTCTGGGAGACCTATAACTCACAGGAAATCTATCCCCTGCTGGCTCAGCTGAACCAGAAGTATGCTGCCCTCGGTGGTAATGCTGAGGCCGATACGACTGCTGTGGCTGTTGCTGATTCTGCTGCTACCGCTGCTGTTGATACGACGGCTGCCGCTACCAGCGACCTGGCTGCTAAGCTGGCTGCTGGTAAGAAGGCCGATAAGGCTGCTGATGCCAAGAACAAGGCTGCTGCTCTGAAGCAGAATCCTTTGTTTGCCGTATTCCAGCCCGTACCTCAGGGTCTCGCTATCGTTGGTTATGCCAGCGCTCGCGATACTGCTGATGTCAACAAGGTTATCTACTCTGAGATTGCTGCCAGCGTGCTGCCTGCCGAGTGTAAGCTGCGTTGGGGTGCCAAGGCCGAGGATTTCGGTGGCGAGAATACCCGTGGCGACATCTTTGCGCTGTATGCCTTGAAGATTACTGAGCCAAATGGTCGTGCTCCGCTGGAGGGTGACGTTATTACCTCTTCTAAGGACGACTTCGATCAGATGGGTCATCCCTCTGTTTCTATGCAGATGAACTCTGACGGTGCTCGCCGTTGGAGCCAGATTACCAAGCAGAACATCGGACGTGGCGTAGCTATCGTGCTTGACGACGCTGTATATTCTGCTCCCCGTATCCTGACTCAGATTGATGGTGGTAACTCTCAGATTACTGGTAACTTCACCATCGAGGATACCAAGGACTTGGCTAACACGCTGAACTCTGGTAAGATGCCCGCTCCTACACGTATCGTACAGGAAGAGGTGGTAGGTCCCTCACTGGGTGCTCAGTCTATCAAGCAGGGTGTCATCTCGTTCATCGTAGCCTTCGTGCTGCTGATGATCTACATGATCATGCTGTATGGCTTCATTCCCGGTATCCTCTCAGATATCGCCCTGCTCTTTAACCTGTTCTTTACGTTAGGTATTCTGACCTCGTTCCAGGCTGCTCTGACGATGCCTGGTATCGCTGGTATCGTGCTGACCTTAGGTACTGCTGTGGATGCTAACGTGCTGATTTACGAGCGTATCAAGGAAGAACTGAAGCGTGGCTTGGGTATGAAGGAGGCAGTGCAGAAGGGTTACTCTAACGCTTTCAGCGCTATCTTCGACTCTAACGTGACCTCTCTGATTACCGGTTTCATCCTGTTGTTCTTCGGTACAGGTCCTGTCAAGGGCTTCGCCACCACTTGGATCATCGGTATCTTCTGTTCGTTCTTCACCGCTGTGTTCCTGACCCGTCTGGTCTATGAGAACCGCCTGAAGAAGGACAAGTGGCTCGGACTCACCTTCGTTACCGCTTACTCGAAGAACCTCATGCAGAACGCCCACTACAATTTCATGGGCATCTACAAGAAGAGCTTCACGGTATATGCAATCTTCGCCGTTATCTTCATCGCTTCGTTCTTTGTTCGCGGTCTCAGCGAGAGCATCGACTTCACTGGTGGACGTAACTACGTGGTGACTCTCGACAAGGAAACCCCCGTGGAGGCTGTCCGCCAGGCTATGGCAGGAGCCTTCGTCAATACTGTCGGCGAGAAGGCTGGCCAGGAGGCTAATACCTCTGTCATCGCCTTGGGTGCTGACGGCAAGACCGTCCGTGTCTCTACCAACTGGGACATCGAGTCTAACAATCCTGAGGTTGACGATCAGGCAGAGACCATTCTCTACAACGCTCTGAAGAAGGGTGGCTTCATCAGTCAGGCTAACGTCGAGTCGTTCAAGAATCCTGATGTTCGCGAGGGTGGTTCCATCATCAGCTCAGCAAAGGTTGGTCCTGCTGTTGCTAAGGACATCACATACGGTGCTATCATCTCAGTCATCATCGCCCTGATAGCCATCTTCCTTTACATCCTGCTCCGCTTCCGCAACGTGGCTTACTCTACTGGTGCTACCATCGCACTGGCTCTGGATGCCCTCGTGGTCATCGGCTGCTACTCCATCTTCTGGGGTATTCTGCCCATGTCGCTGGAGATCGACCAGGTGTTCATCGGTGCTATCCTGACGGTGATTGGTTACTCAATCAACGATAAGGTGGTGGTCTTCGACCGTATTCGTGAGAACTTCCAGCTCTATGGCAAGCGCGACCGTCAGCAGTTGTTCAACGACTCGCTGAACCAGACGCTGGCTCGTACCATCAACACCTCTGTCACGACGCTCATCGTGTTGCTGTGTATCTTCATCCTCGGTGGTGACTCTATCCGCAGCTTCTCGTTCGCCATGATTCTTGGTGTCATCTTCGGTACCCTGTCGTCACTGTTCATCGCTGCTCCTACTGCCTTCCTCGTCATGGGTCGCACCATCCGCGAGGCTGACACAGAGACAGCCAACGCTTAAAGTTTACACCTTATTATATATATAAGGCTGATAAAAAAGCGGGAATCCTTTGCGGTTCCCGTTTTTTTTTGTACTTTTGTCGCAGAATTGAAAATCCCTATGAAAAGACTTTGGTCATATCTACTCCTCACTATGCTGTTTAGCATCAGTACGGCGGCACAGGACAACCGTGTTGACTCGCTACTGAAACTCTTCGACAACAACAACTCGCTGAAGGTCGCTAACCAGCTGTTCGAGATTTTTGGCAAGGAAGAAATCACAGAAGGACAGATACGACTAAACCAGGACACCCACCCCGATACCCTGCGCCAGCAGGTATGGTACTGGGCAGCAGAATACTACAACTATCACCAGCAATACAAGAAAGCCTCCGACTACGGTCTGAAGGCGCTACCCCTCTGTAAGTCAGACGGCGGCAGCAACGTCGAGGGCGACTGTCTGGCCGTTGTCGCCATAGCGCTGCTCCGTCAGGGCGACTTCCAAAAGGCCATTGGCTATGCCCGTCGCTGCAACGAACTGGACCGCCAGAACGGCGATCCCAGCAATATTGCCTCGTCGCTCAACCTGATGGCGGCCATCTTTACCAGTTCCTATCAGCATGAGGAGGCCGAGCAATGCATCCTCGAAGGCCTGAAGTACGCCAAGGAGGCTGGCGACACCAGCAAACAGGCCATACTCAACGGCATGGCGTGCGAGATATACTACTACTTGAAAGACTACAACCACTCGTTGGACTACGGCCGCCAAGCCCTCGCCTTAGAACAGCAGTTAGGCCGTCAGGTGAAGATTGCCATCCGCCAGTCGCAGATAGCTGGTGCCCTGATAGGCTTGAGGCGTTTGGACGAAGCCCGCGGACTATTGGAAGAAGCGCTGCCCGTACTGCGCGAAAGTAATCCTCACTCCTATGCCATAGCCAGTAACCAAATGGGCGACATCCTGCTGAACGACCACCGCGACGCAGAAGCTGCGGCATGCTTTACTGAGGCTTTACGTGTGCTGACCAGTCAGAACGACCTCTACAACGAATGCCATAGCCGCCGCGGACTCTACCAGTCGTTGCGCAAAACCAACCCCACGCTGGCTATGGAGCACAACGACCGCTACAACCAACTGCGCGATTCTATGTACAGCATGCGCACCAGTGCACTCCTCAGCCAGTATGCCGCCCTTTCTGGCAACATGCGTCTGCAGGCCGAGAAAGCCGAATTGGAACGGAAACACAGACAAACCATTGCCATCGGCATTAGTGCATCACTGGTTGCAGTACTGCTGTTATGGCTCTTGGCACGTCACTTCATACGCCGCCAGCAGCGCCGCATAGCCGAGTTGACACAGGAAATTGCCAACCTCAAGCCGTCGCCACAGGAAAGCGACGACGGCAGCAGCGAGTTCCTGCTGAACGTCGTTGAGGTCGTTAACAGGCTCTTGCCACAAGGACGCTTAGGCGTTGACCAGGTGGCTGAAGACATGAACATGAGTACTGCCACCCTGCGCCGTCGCCTCCTTCAGGCCACGGGCGAGTCGCCAAAAGCCTACTTCACCGCCATCCAGATGCAGAAAGCCCGCCAACTGCTCAGCCAAAACGAATTGCCCGTGGCCGAGATTGCCAGACTGTGCGGCTATCAGGAAGTAACCAACTTCACCCGCGCCTTCAAACGCATCTACAACATCAGCCCCTCGCAATACATAAAAAGATAGAAAAAATAAACTTTCTGACTGAAAAAATAAACTTTCTAGCCGAAAAATCAAACTTTTGTCAGAAAATGCCAACATTTTGTTAGAAAATGATTAGGAATTGTCGTTTTTTCTTCTTATCTTTGCACCGACAAATTGATGAAAACAAAAGAGAAATCAACTAAGTCGAGCGTTAAACTATTTAAGACAAGAAGAGATATCAACATTTTTATTAATCATTTAATACTTTATTATTATGAAGAAACTATTACTTTCAATGCTTTTCCTCGTGGGTGGGGTAATGCTGAGTCCGGCTCTTGCTGACGAGTACCTGAAGATTTGCGGACAGAAGGTTACGGGTAGCGGTACGCTTTCGAGTAGTGCCATCAAGAGCGGCAAGGTGACCTACACCTCCAACTCGGTGACGTTTGAAAATGTCAATATTGACTACAGTTTTCGTGTGTTGGAGTGTACCCTGTCCGGAAACTTCAGAATCGATTTCAAGGGAGACTGCACCATCAAAGGTGGTACAGGTTGTATCAAGATCGACAAGTCCGATAACAAGGATGTAGACCTCAGTGGTGACCTCACAGGAAATGTAACGTTGGAGTCGACGGCTTCTAACTTTGCACCGCTTAATATCAGCGGCAATGGCGGATATGATATGTACCTCTTAAATTTCAAGTCTCTCTCTCTGAAGCGTCTGGAAAGCGACACCCGTGGTATTATAGGTGACAATACGAATCGTCTTTGCATTCACAACAGTTTTGTCACGATCAATTCCGGAGGTAGCGCGACCATTGAAGGCCTGAAGAGTATGTGGCTGTCATCGGCGGTTTATTTCAACCCGTCGAATGCAATTTATTCACAGAGTGCCTATGAACTCCAGTCGGGAGGGTCAAGCTACACGGGTGCTCTGACTATTTATCCAATGCTGAGGGTTGAAGGCAACTATGTCAACACGGTTTCCGACGAAACAACTGGTTCTGGTTGGAAATACACGAAAAGCAACAACACCCTGACCTTCACCAACCATACATGGAGTGGCGAAACCGTCTGCGTAAGCTACTTCGGCTCTGACGACTTCACCGTGAAGGCCAGCGGCAACAACACGATGACGATGACGGCCGGTGCCGGCGACTTCTTCTGGGTGCCCAACTGTAACCTGACCATCGAGGGTTCATCCCGCACTTCCGACAAGATTACGATGAATGCTACAAGTACTAGTGGCAACATCGGCGTGCGTGGCATGACCAAGAAGCTTACCGTCAAGAATATTACGCTGAACATGTCCACCAAAACCGACAAGATTTTCGGCGGCAATAATGCTGAGATGGAGATTGTGGCGTCGAACGTCAACTTGGAGTGTACGGGTTCTCATTATGCTGTCGAGGGTTTCAAGAGCTGCACGCTGACCAACTGCTGCGTGAACACCGGAGAGACTCCCGTGCTGTTCAACGAGTCTCTTAAGAGCTTTGCCGACATCGAAGGCAACAAGACTAAGAAGTTAGTCATCGGCGTACCTTCCAAGACCTACCGTACTGACGTCTGCGGTGTTGCCATTAACGACCTGACCAAAGACAACGTCATCGTTCCCGGTCTGACAAAGGGTAAGATTTCCTACACTCCCGGTGCTAATGACTATGAGGGCACGTTGAAACTGAACGGCGTCACCCTCGCCAGCACGGTGGCCAATCAGGCTGTATTCCGCCCGGGAATGAACGCCGGGGACAAAGTGACCATCACCATCAGCGGTGATAACTACCTGAGCGGCGGCCATAGCACACTGTATCCTGGCGGCAGCCTCACCATCAACGGCTCGGGCAACCTGTATTGCGATGCTACAGGCAGCAACTTCGGCGCCTTCTATCAGTCAGGTGGCAACGTCACCTCAACCATTGAGGTGGACGGAAAGGTGAAGTTCGAAAAGGGCAAGTACGGATATTACGTCGGCTATAGCACTTCGCCAAACGACAAGCTGATTCTGAAGAAGAACGGTAATTCCGACTACTACTTCATCGGCACATCTTGCGCCATCAATAGCACGTCGCTTGTGTTGGATGGAATGGACTTTTACGGTAAGAGCAGCGAAGGCGGCTTCCCCGGTTGCTACTTTGACGAAACAGCCAAATGCGTCAAGCAGAACGGTGGTGTCACTGCAACGGGTGCCAACTTCTACCAGGTTCATACGGAATATGACATCAAGATTCTCGGTACGAAGTTGAACAACTGTACTGTACACGGCTTCGGCAGCAAGTGTATCACCGGCGGCGGTCCTACCGCTGTAACCTATGACTCCCAAAACAAGATACTGACGTTGAACGGCGCAACCATCAAGCAGGAAAGCAGCGTTAGTGCTGTCTACAACGCTTATCCTGGCATTGACGGCTTGACCATCAAAGTTGAGGGCACGAACTCGTTGACAGATGCCGGAGGCTATGCACTCTATCTCGGGAATAACACCACGTTAACTGGTTCAGGTTCATTAGAGGTTTCCTCGTTCTGGGGATTCAACGGAACAATAACCCTGAAGGACCTCAATGCCAAGTTCAAGGGAAACCTGCCTGCATCAAGCGCTGGCAAACTGGTGGTTGACCTGACCACTGCAGGTAAGAAAGTCGAAGTGACGAACTATGTCTATGGCTGGGATATGGTGAGCACTCTCAATGGCACCAAGATGTGGGGTGCCGACGATCAGGAGGTCTACTTTGACACCAGCGAGAAGTACATCGTTTACAATGACGGAACCAAAGCCAAGCACGTTATCTTCACCGACAAGACTGCCACTACGGACATCGATGCCATCGAGGTTGCTAACGACACAGAGGTTAAGCAGATCTACGATGCTACGGGTCGTGAGTCCAGCACCGCTAAGAGCGGTCTGAACATCATCCGCATGAGCGACGGCACCGTCCGTAAGATTATGGTTAAGTAATACCACCACAACAAACATCTCAAATAAGGCTGGAACTGCAAAAGTTTCAGCCTTTTTTCTTGACTTGGCGGTCTTAACATATCTACTGACGTTAATTTACTTTAATAAGTTGTGTCGATGTTTGGAAGAAAGGAATCTTTTTCGTTATTTTGCATTTCATAAAACATGAAACATAAAACATGAAATATAAATCAACAGGAGAGTAGGCTTATGAAGTTAAACAATCCGTTTCCAGAATATGGGTATTTCGGCTCTGAGTATTTCTGTGACCGCGAGCAGGAGACTGGCGAATTAATGAACGCTCTGCTGAACGGCAGCAACGTGACACTGATGGCTCCGCGACGCATTGGCAAGACGGGACTTATCCACCATACCTTCGAACGCATGAAGGACAAGGACAAGGAAGTGCAGTGTTTCTATGTTGATGTCTTCTCTACGAAATCGTTTAACCAGATGGTGCAGCTCGTGGCCAATGCCGTAATGGGCAAGTTAGACCCTCCGTCGCAGTCGGTCAGGAGAAAACTAAACAGTTTCATAACGGCTTTGCGTCCGACGATGAGTGCTGATCCCATGACGGGTCTGACTACTTTTAGCTTTACCGTTGCTCCGGAAAATGCTAACCAGACGTTAGAGCAGGTGTTTGAGTATATGAAGGAGTCTGGTCGTCAGTGCTTTCTGGCCATTGACGAGTTCCAGCAGGTGAGCCGCTACTCAGAATTAGGCGCCGACGCGTTTATTCGTTCCATCATCCAGTTTGTCCCTAATCTCCATCTTATCTTCTCCGGCAGTCAGCAACATCTGTTGGCTGAAATGTTCATGTCGCCCGAACATCCTTTCTTCAACAGTTCGCAGATTATGACCATCAAGGAGATTGCGCCGGAGAAATACCTCGACTTTGCCAACGGCTTCTTCTCCGTGCAGAAGCGACAGATGTCCGAGGATGTGTTCTCGTATCTTTATATCAGGGTGGACGGTCAGACGTGGTATATCCAGAAAATCCTGAACCGACTATACCGAACTCCCAAAGAGCAACTTAGCCAGGATGCGGTAGACGAGACCATCCTACAAATAATCGGCGAGCAGGAGATTAACTATCAGACTAATTATAACCTGCTGACCGACAATCAGGCCAAGCTGTTGACAGCGATAGCCCGCGAAGGCGTGGTCAAGGCCCCAACCTCTTTGGAGTTCGTCCTTCGTCACCGCCTGCCAGCACCAAGTAGTATCAAACTTGCATTGACCACATTGCAGGAGAAAGAATTCCTGTTTTACGACCCCCAAGTGGGCTATCTGGTCTACGATCGCTTCTTTGGGCTATGGCTAAAGAGGCTTCCGTAAAACTCAGCCAAACACAACAAACATCTCAAAAAAGGCGGGAATCCTTTGCGGTTCCCGCTTTTTTTCGTATTTTTGCAAGCAGAATGCAAAACAACCGATGGAATAATGTTCGCGTGGTGGCGTTCGACGCCGACGATACGCTGTGGGACTGCCAGTCGTGGTTCGACGAGGTGGAACGGAAATGCTGTGAGTTGCTGAGTCCGTGGGCGACAGCCCGCGAGGTCAGCGAGGGCCTGTTTGCTACGGAGCGCAAGAACTTGTCGCTGACGGGTTACGGAACGAAGGCGTTTACGCTGTCGCTGATAGAAAACGCGGTGCGGATTATTTCGAGAGCCAAGGAGAACCCGCCAGTGCGGGTGGATGAAGTGGTGCTGCGGCTGATAGAGTTAGGACAGGAATTGCTGTCGTTTCCCACTACGCCATTAGCGGAGGTGCAGGAAACGCTGTCGCAGCTGTCGCAGTCGCGACGTTACCAGCTGGTGGTGTTCACAAAGGGTGAACTGATGGACCAAGAGGGAAAACTCCAGCGGTCTGGACTGGAACAGTACTTCTCGCACATGGAGACTGTGTCTAACAAGACCGTAAAGGAATATCGCCAGCTGTGCGAGAACCTTGGCGTGGCCCCTGAGGAAACGGTGATGGTGGGCAACTCGTTCCGTTCGGACATCGCTCCTGCCTTAGAAGCCGGTGCCTACGCCGTACACATTCCCTTCCACGTGGTGTGGGAACTAGAAAAGAGCGAGGAATATCCCCACGAACGCCTTTGCAAGATTACCCATTTCAGCGAGTTGTTGGACATCCTCGGATAAGACTTGAAAAGGTAAAAAAGTAAAAAGGTAAAAAGAGTTTTTATCTTTTTCGGATCCACAGTCTTAGCAGGACGTAACAACTACCTATTATGATATAGAGCATTAGGACGCCGAAGGCTGTGAGGCGGATGCCCTCGATGCTGGCGGCAGGCAGCGCGGCGATGATTTCCAGCAAGCGGTTCATCAATACGACGACTGCCGACAGGGCTGTTGCCAACAAGCCTTGCAAAGCACTCCACCAGAAACAGGCTATGCAGCACAGCGCCAGATAGAGCGTCAGCGTGGCAAGGGGTATCACCACGTAGTTGCTTAGCAGAAACCAGACGGGCAGCCGTCCGAAGTAGTAGGCCACCAAGGGTGCCGTACCCACTTGGGCTGAAATGGACACACTGGTCAATCCCCACCACGCCTTCAGCCAGCCGTGGCGCTGCTGGACATCGGCGGCAATGAGTCCTGAGAGCAACGGGTTCAGCAGTACGATGGCCAATACTGCCGTGAACGACAGTTGGAAGCCCACGTCGTAAAGTGCCAGCGGACTGAACAGCAGCATGATGATAGCCACAAAGGCCAGCGTGTTAACGGACATGCGCTCCCTATAACCTAATGACAGCAGGGCATAGATGGATATCATAAGGGCCGCCCGCACCACGCTGGACGACAGCCCCACGAGGAAGGCAAAAGCCCAGATGGCCAGGACGATGAGTATCTGCGACAAGGTGCGGAAGCGCCGCCAGCCCACGAAGAGCGAAATGACAGTATAGATAATCATGAGATGCAGGCCGCTGAGTGCCAGCACATGAGAAGCCCCCACCCTCGAAAAAATCTCTTTCTGTGAGGCATCTAACTGAGACTTCTCGCCCAACGTCATGGCGGCGATGATGCCGTAGGCCTGGTCGTCGATGCCCCACTGGCGGAAATGGCTGAGCAGCCCGTGGCGCCACAGGAGGAAGCGCAGTCGCATACGCTGTACCCACGACAGCGACGATAACGACAGTTGCTGCCACTGCCAGTCGGTGGGCCGGACATACACCTCGCCCACATAGCCGTGACAAACCATATAGCGCTGGTAGTCAAAGTGACCGTTTTTCCACGCGTGTACCTTATATATATTAGAGAGTACCGTCAGCCCGTCGCCCAAGGCAAGACGTTCGCTGCGTGAGTCGCGGCGAAAACGGGCTTTCAGCTTGTGGCGCCCTTGCAATGTCAGCAGGTCGACAACGACTGACTTCTCCTTGACCACAGGTTCGCTCGTCACCACAGCTTCCACCCTGACTGGTTCGTCGGGCCAAGACACGGCGTTCTGCCGCCGTGTCGGCAAGTCTAATAGCAGAATTCCTACGATTAGGAACAGGGCTAAGGGGAGTATAGGAGCGCGAGAGAGCATGAATATTACTTGATAACGAAGGGTTTTATTGGGTTTTCGGATGCGAAGTTACGAAAAAAATGCAATAAACGTACACGATTTACGTTATTTTATACGTGTTCAGACACTATCTGCTTATGATAGGTGTGCTGCTGGCTACCGTTACAACGGCTTCGGCTCAGCAGGATGCTTCCTTCGCCCACTACTGGGCGATGGAAACTTCATTTAACCCTGCTGCTGCTGGAAAACAGCCCGTGCTGAACATCACAGGTGCCTACGCCATGTCTATGTTAGGCTTTGAAAACAACCCCAAGACCATGTATTTCGGCGGCGACCTGCCATTTCAGGCCATTGGCTCTTACCACGGCGCCGGCATACAGTTGATGAGCGACGACATCGGACTGTTCAACCACCAGCGCGTAGGTCTGCAATATGCCTATAAGCAAAAGCTGGTAGGCGGTACCCTCAGCATTGGCCTTCAGGCTTGCATGCTCAGCGAGAAGTTCAAGGGCTCCGACCTGGACTTAGAGAACAGCACGGACCCGGCATTCTCAAATTCGGACGTCACTGGCAACGCCCTCGACTTGGCCGCCGGATTGTACTATCAACACGGCGACTGGTATGCCGGACTGTCGGTTCAGCACCTGACGGCACCAGAGATAGAACTGGGCGAAAAGTCCATCTATGACATCAGTCAAACGTATTATTTAACAGGCGGGTACAATATTCGGCTACATAATCCGTTCTATACAATACATCCCTCTCTATTTGCACGAACCGACGGGACGGGCTACAGGGTGGATGTTACTGCACGTGTGAAGTATTCGTACGAACAGCGGATGTTCTACGGCGGCCTGGCCTACAGCCCATCCAACTCGGTGACTGTACTGTTAGGCGGCAATTTCCACGGCGTCACCATCGGCTACAGCTACGAGCTGTACACGCAGGGCATCAGCTTCAAGAACGGCAGCCACGAACTCTTCGTGGGTTACCAGACGGAGCTGAACTTCGCCAAGAAGGGACGTAACAAGCATCAGAGCGTGAGACTGCTGTAGACTCACCCCCCCAACCCCTCCCTTGAGGGGGGGAGAAAAATGATAAAAACAGAAAGATATAAATAGAATACAATGATGATAATGAACAAAATCAAGCGAGCATTACTTCGTGCCTTGATAGTAATCACTCTCCCCCTCATAGGGGGAGTTGGAGGGGGTCTCCTTTCAAGTTGCTTCGGCAGCAAGATGACATCGTCGGCAGGCGGTGAGGTAACAGGAACCAGCGGGCGGGCTTTTGCTGAGCCGGCACCTCATGGCATGACACTCATCAAGCGCGGACACTTGAAGATGGGTATTGAAAAGCAAGACTCCCTGTGGGGCAAGCAGACGCCTATCCGCGACATCTCGGTAGAGGGTTTCTGGATGGACGAGCGCGAAGTGACCAACTCCATGTACCGGCAGTTCGTCAACTACGTCCGCGACAGTATCCTGCGTGAGCGTCTGGCCGACCCTGCCTATGGTGGCGACGAAAGCTACAAGATAGAAGAGGACAAGAACGGCGAGCCCATCAAGCCTCACCTGAACTGGAAGAAATCGTTGCCGCGCAAGCCCAACGAGGACGAACAGCGTGCCTTCGAGAGCCTTTACGTCACTAATGCCGTGACGGGCGAGAAGATGCTGGACTGGCGTCAGATGAACTACCGCTACGAGATTTACGACTATGTGGAAGCCGCCAAGCGTAAGTATCGTCCTAATCCTGAGGAGCGTATCCTGAACACCGACATCGTTCCCAATCCCAACGAGGAGATTTGGATATCAAAAGATACGGCGTACATCGACGACGAAGGAAAGATTATCCGCGAAACCATTAACCGCCAGTACACTGGCGAGTGGGACTTCCTCAATACGTACATTGTTAATATCTATCCCGACACTACATGCTGGGTGAACGACTTCCCCAACTCGGACAACGAGATATACATGCGCTACTACTTCACCAACGCCGCCTACAACGACTATCCTGTGGTGGGCGTCACTTGGGAACAGGCCAATGCTTTCTGCGCCTGGCGTACGGAGTATCTGTTGCGTGGTCTGGGACCTGCCGCACGTTTCGTTCAGCGCTACCGTCTGCCGACAGAGGCCGAATGGGAGTATGCCGCCCGTGGCAAGGACCAGACGGAATTCCCGTGGGACAACGAGGATGTGGCCAGCGGCAACGGCTGTTTCTATGCCAACTTCAAGCCCGACAACGGTAACTATACCAAGGATGGCAACCTGATTACCAGCCGGACAGGCATCTACGGTGCCAACAGCAACGGCTTGTACGACATGGCGGGCAATGTGGCGGAGTGGTGCTCTACCATCTATACTGAGGCCGGCGTAGAGTCGATGAACGACATCAACCCGCAGCTGAAGTACAATGCCGCCAAGGAAGATCCCTACCGCATGAAACAGAAGAGCGTGCGCGGCGGTTCGTGGAAAGACCCCGAGAGCTATATCCGTTCTGCTTGGCGCTCACACGAATACCAAAACCAGCCCCGCTCATACATCGGCTTCCGCTGTGTGCGCAGCTTGGCCAACACCACCAGTGACAAGATCAAGGTGAAGAAGGGGAAAAAGTAAAAGGTAAAATGGTAAAAAGGTAAAAAAGTAAAAGGGTGATTCCAATAGTGAATGGTCAAATAGTATAATTGTCAAATAGAAAATTGTCAATATGACTACATATAGTAAACTGAACTTCGTCTATCGCTTACAGAAGTGGATGGACAGCGTGCCAGGACAAACCTTCCTGAACTATGCCTACTCGTGGGGCGCATCAATTGTAATCTTGGGTACGCTCTTCAAACTGACCCACCTGCCGGGAGCTAACTTCTTCCTGTTCCTTGGTATGGGTACGGAGGTCTTCGTGTTCTTTATCTCGGCCTTCGACCGACCCTTCGACAAGACTACCGACGGTATGGATCTTGACATCCATGTCGGTGAGGACGACGAACAGGTGGCAGCACCGGTAGCTGTTAGCGGCGGAGTTTCTGGAGGTAGCGTTTCCGGCGGTGTCTCTGGAGGCGGTGTCATCGGTGGCGGCGGTGGTACTATCGTCATCAATGGCGGTGGTGGTTCTGGAGATTCAGGCATTGTCGTCAACGGGGAAACCTTCGACCACGGAACTGGCAGTGGCGTTATTGGTGGTGGTATCATCGGCGGTGGCGGTGTCATTGGCGGCGGCGTTGCTGGTGGCGGTGCAGTTGCCGCAGCGGCAGAGCCTGCGCCTATGGGCGAGGAACTGAAGGAGGCCACCTCTAACTATATTGACGAGCTGAACCGTCTGACGGAGATGCTGACGCAAGTTTCCGAGCAGAGCAAGCGCCTGACACGTGACTCAGAGGAAATGGAGAACCTGAACCGTACGCTGACTGGCATCAGCCGCGTCTACGAGATGCAGCTGAAGAGTGCTTCGTCACAGATTTCTACCATCGACGAGATTAACGAGCAGACGCGCCACATGGCCGACCAGATTCAGGAACTGAACAGAATCTATGCCCGCATGATTGAAGCCATGCAAGTGAGAGCTAATATTTAATCGTAATAACGGATTAACGTTATAACGTCATAACGAAGATAATTATGGCAATCAAGAAAAGACCGGTTTCACCACGTCAGAAGATGATTAACCTGATGTACGTCGTACTGATGGCTATGCTGGCGTTGAACGTCTCGAACGAGGTGCTCAACGGTTTCTCGCTGGTGGAGGAAAGTCTGAAGCGTACCACGATCAATGCCACGAAGGAGAACCTGGCCATCTACGATGACTTTGCCGTGCAGATGAAGAAGAATCCCCAGAAGGTGAAGCAGTGGTACGATAAATCACAAAAGGTGAAGGAGATGAGCAATAAGCTCTACAATCTGGCTGACGAACTGAAGGAGGCCATCGTTCGTGAGGCCGATGGAGCAGACGGTGACGTCAGGAACATACGCAACAAGGAAGACTTGGAGGCGGCCACCCAGGTGATGCTGGCTCCAGGACGCGGACGCGGCAAGGAACTCTTCGACGCCATCAACAACTACCGTGTTGAAATGCTGAAGATGGCAACAGACCATCATCAGAAGAAAGCCATCGCCTCGAACCTGACAACAGAGGTTCCCAAGGAAGTCCAATCGATGGGTAAGAACTGGCAGGAGTATATGTTTGAGTCAATGCCTACTGCCGCCGCCGTCACGCTACTGTCTAAGTTGCAGAACGACGTGCGCTATGCAGAGGGAATGATACTCCATACGCTGGTGTCGAACATTGACGTGAAGGATATCCGTGTGAACGCCTTGAACGCCTTTGTCATTCCCAACTCTCAGACCATCGTTCGTGGTGACAAGTTCTCAGCTCAGATTGTCATGGCAGCCGTCGATACCACGCAGGCACCGCAAATCTTTATCGGAGGCAAGGAAGTCAACCTGCCTAACGGACTTTACGAAACGGTGACGGGTCGTACTGGCGACTTCACACTCTCAGGATATATTCAAGTGGAGAATGGTGACGGCGAACTCATCAAACGCGACTTCGAACAGAAATACACCGTGGTTGATCCCTCAGCAACGGTTTCTGCCGACTTGATGAACGTGCTCTATGCCGGCTATAACAACCCGCTGAGTGTCTCCGTTCCAGGTGTTCCCCTGAACAAGGTGCAGGCTACGATGAGTGGCGGTACGCTACAGCCCGTCGGTCCCGGCAAATACATTGCCCGTCCAACGGCAGTAGGCCAGAACGTTACCATCACCGTAACCTCGACCAATACAGGTCGTGCCCAGCAGATGGGACAGTTCACGTTCCGTGTGCGCCGCCTGCCAGACCCGACGCCATATATCGCCATGAAGGACGAGAGTGGCAACCCTATACGCTATAAGGGCGGCGGTCTGTCGAAACAGCAGCTCATGGTGGCCGACGGCATCGGTGCAGCCATTGACGACGGCATCCTCGACATCGCCTTCAAGGTGCAGAGCTTCGAGACCGTTTTCTTCGACAACATGGGTAATGCCGTGCCAATGGTCAGCGAAGGTGCCAGCTTCTCGGCCCGCCAGAAAGACACCTTCCGTAAGTTGCAGCGCAACAAGCGCTTCTACATCTCGCGCGTCAATGCCATCGGACCTGACGGCATACCTCGTAAGCTCAATGCCTCGATGGAAGTCATCGTGAAGTAAAGGTAAAAAAGTAAAAAGGTAAAAAAGCAATACGGCAAAAAAGTAAAGCTATGAAGAAGAATATAAATAATCAGTTATGGTATAAGGTGATGGTAAAAGGTATTTTATTTTTTTACCTTTTTACCTTTTTACCTTTATCGGCGCAGGCTCAGCCCAAGCAGCGCCGACAGCAACAGGCGCAACAGCAAAGAGGTCAGCAGACGCAGAACCAAGGTATGACGATGCGTGCCCGGCTGACGTTCCCCACGGCAGTAGAGATGCCCGAGAACGTGGTGTGGCGCCGCGACATCTACCGTGAGCTGGACCTCAACAAGGATGCCAATGCCGGACTCTACTATCCCGTGGAGCCCATCGACAAACAGCTGAACCTGTTTACATACGTCTTCAAGCTGGCTCTGAACAACTACATTCCCGTCTATGAATATCGTCTGGACGGTAATGAGCTGTTCACGGACTCGGCGAAGGTGCAGATGAAGACGGTGCTCGACAACTATCACATCTTCTACGAGGAGAAGGACGGCAAGCTGCGCGTCGACAACAGCGACATCCCCTCCGCCGAGGTGAAGATGTACTACCTGAAGGAGAGTGCCTACTTCGACGATGCCAACTCCAGTTTCCACCGCAAGGTACAGGCCTTCTGTCCCGTCATGCTCCGTGAGGATGACTTCGGCGGCGAGGCCTCGAAATATCCTCTGTTCTGGGTGCGCTTCTCTGACGTAGAACCGTTCCTCAGTCGGCAGACCGTCATGACCAGCAATCTGAACAATGCCGCCGTGATGTCGATGGAGGACTATTTTACCATGAACCGCTACGAGGGTAAGATCTATAAGACCAACAACATGCTCGGCAAGACGCTGGCACAATACTGTCCCAACGACTCAGCCCTGGCCAAGGAACAGGCGAGGATAGAAGCTGAGCTGAAGGCTTTTGAGCAGAACATCTTCGGCGACCAGCACAAGAAAGACTCACTCGACTCTGTGGCCAACGCAAAAATCGACCCGAAGGCTGTCAAGGCTGCCAAGAAGCAGAAAAACGCCCGTAAGGAGCGCACCGCCAGCGTCAAGGCTGGCAAGTCGAAAACCAAGAGCAGCGCCAGTGCCTCTTCAGGTTCAGCCCGTATGAGTGTCCGCCGTCAGCGCCACTAAACGTCTTTTCCTTTATTATTTATTCATTATTCATTAGGCCGAAGGCCGCAAAATGTCTATTCGTTATACACATAGGGAAGAGTTGTGGAACTCTTGGAGCCATGCAGGCGGCATCATCATGGGTGTCGCCTTTGGCATTGTGTTTATCGTGATGACGTTCCAAGGCGACAATCCCTGGGCACGCTTAGGAGTTTGTCTATACCTCTTCGGCATGTTGGCATCGTATGCTGCTTCGACCATCTACCACGCCCTGCCGTTGTATGAAAAGCGAAAGGGCAGCGGACTGGTAGGCCGTCGCTTTAAGTGGAAGGAGCGCCTGCGCCGCTGGGACCACGCCGCCATCTACTGGCACATCGCCGGCAGCTACTCGCCATTGACGCTCATCGCCCTCCTTCAACAAAATTTTCAGTTTTCACTTTTCAATTTTAACTTTTACCTTAACTGGGGCTGGGGACTTTTTATTTTCGTTTGGCTATGTGCCATTGCCGGCACCATCGTGAGTTTCGTCAGCCTGGCGGAACACTCCAACATCGAGACTTTCTGCTTCATCGGCATGGGGCTTAGCGTGCTGGTGGCTTTCAAACCCTTATACGACTCCGTATCGACGGCGGCCCTGGTTTGGATTATTGCCGAAGGAGTCTGCTACATCACCGGAGCCATCTTCTATTCGCTGAATAAAAAGAAGTACATGCACAGCGTCTTCCATTTCTTTGTACTGGCAGGAAGTGTCTGTCACATCATCGCCGTCTGGGATGTATTGATGGAATACTTATAGAAATGAATGAAATGAAAGGAATGAAAGAAATGAAGTTGCCCGCTATCGAGGTGTGCGTAGCTACATTTTAACATTTCTTCATTCCCATTCCTTTCATTTCATTCATTTCTTTCATTTCTTTCATTTATATTTCGTACCTTTGCACCCCAAATAGTATATACTAAATCGTAAAATAGGTAATTATGTATGCACGTTTGACCGCTGCAGAGGCTGCAGCATTGATTAAGAACGGCGAACACATCGCTATGAGTGGCTTTACACCTGCCGGTGTGGCCAAGGCAACAACCAAAGAGTTAGCAAAGATTGCTATGGCTGAGCACGAGGCCGGCCGCGAGTTCAAGGTGGCTATCTTCACGGGTGCCTCCACAGGACAGTCGACCGACGGTGACCTGGCAAACGCCCAGGCTATCCTCTATCGTGCCCCTTACACCACGAACCCCGATTTCCGCAAGCACGTCAACATGGGTGAGATTCCTTACAACGACCTGCACCTGAGCCACATGGCACAGGAGTTGCGCTATGGTTTCTACGGTCCGTTAGACTGGGCTATCCTCGAAGTGTGCGACATCGAAGATTGCGGCAACGACTATCACGTCTTCCTGACCGCTGCCGGTGGCATCTCGCCCACCGCTGCCCGTCTCGCCAAGCACGTCATCCTGGAACTCAACTCATTCCACAATCCCAACGCCAAGTTCATCCACGACGTCTATGAGCCGCTGGATCCTCCTTACCGCAAAGCTATTCCCATCGAGCACGTCGGCGACCGCATCGGCCAGCCCTACGTCTCTATTCCCAAGGAGAAGGTAGTAGGTGTCGTAGAGTGTAACATCCCTGATGAGGCCCGTGCCTTCAAGGACAGCGACCCCGTGACCGATAAGATTGGTTTCCTCACCGCAGAGTTCCTTGTCGAAGAGATGCACAAAGGTCGTATCCCCAAGGAATTCCTGCCTCTGCAGAGCGGTGTGGGCTCGACGGCTAACGCTATTCTCGGTGCTCTGGGTCAGGACAAGCACGTACCCGACTTCAACATCTATACCGAAGTACTGCAGGACAGCGTCGTAGGCATGATGCTCAGTGGTCGTGTGAAGGATGCCTCAGCCTGCTCGCTGACTGTCTCGAACGAGTGCCTGATGCAAGTTTACGACAATATGGACTACTTCAAGAACCACCTGACACTGCGCCAGAGCGAGATTTCCAACTCGCCTGAAATCATCCGCCGCTTAGGCGTGATCGCCATCAACACCGCCATCGAGGCCGACCTCTACGGCAATGTCAACTCTACCCACATCAGCGGTACGAAGATGATGAACGGTATCGGCGGATCGGGTGACTTCATCCGCAACGCGTATCTCTCTATCTTCACTTGTCCGTCGGTGGCCAAGGGTGGCGTAATCTCGTCGATCGTGCCTTTTGTCTCTCATCAGGACTCCAGCGAGCACGACGTGAACATCATCGTGACGGAGCAGGGTATCGCCGACCTGCGTGGCAAGGGTCCCATCCAGCGTGCTGAGTGCATCATTGAGAATTGTGCTCACCCCGATTACAAGCAGCTGCTTTGGGACTACCTGAAGATCGCGAAGATGGGTCAGACCCGTCACAACCTGCCCGCAGCCTTCGCCATGCACGACACGCTGGCTCGCAAGGGTGACATGAAACTGACAGACTTCTCTGAATACGTGAAGTAAAAGTAAAAAGGTAAAAAAGTAAAAAAGTAAAGAATTGGAATCGAAATTAGTTATCTACAATACACTGACGCGGCAGAAGGAGCGGTTTGAGCCGCTCCATTCTCCGAATGTGGGTATGTATGTCTGTGGTCCTACCGTCTATGGTGACCCCCATCTGGGGCACGCCCGTCCAGCCATCACCTTCGACTTGGTGTTCCGCTATCTGCAGCATCTAGGTTATAAGGTGCGTTATGTGCGTAACATCACCGATGTGGGCCATCTGGAGCATGATGCCGACGAGGGTGAGGACAAGATCGCCAAGAAGGCACGGCTGGAACAGCTGGAGCCGATGGAGATTGCCCAATACTACACCAACCGTTACCACGCTGCGATGGATGCACTGAATGTGCTGCGTCCTTCCATCGAGC